>WNFD01001059.1_pt1 | contig 28722 bp, 26 predicted proteins | sample 5400491 | NCBI WGS metagenome assembly WNFD01 (sample SAMN13153343, study PRJNA577476) | soil metagenome | isolation source: 120 cm saprolite under Douglas fir tree site 2 hole 2 replicate 2 | place: USA:California | collected 2015-04-18
AGGCCCCTAACTCAAAATCCATGTCCATCGGCGAAAGCGGCTTGACGGTTTTGTTCGCGGCGACCGCCTTTCTCTGCATGATCGGCGCGGCGAAAGCCGTCGATGCCCCATTCGCATTTCATGCCTCGCTGAGTGCTGCCGCCAGCCTCGCAGCGGCGTTTGCAATCCTTAACCGGTATTTCGACCGCTCGTCAGTCCTGCCGGCTCAGGAAATCAACGGCAGGCCCAACTACAATATGGGCCCGATCAAGTTCTCGGCGGCAATATCCGTGTTCTGGGGAATCGCCGGATTTGCCGTGGGGCTTTTGATCGCTTCCCAGCTGGCGTGGCCGGCGCTCAATTTCGATCTGCCGTGGACGAGTTTTGGCCGGCTGCGGCCGTTACACACCTCGGCCGTGATCTTTGCCTTCGGCGGCAATGTTCTGATCGCGACATCGTTCTATGTCGTGCAGAAGAGCTGCCGGGTTCGTCTTGCCGGCGATCTTGCGCCTTGGTTTGTCGTGCTCGGTTATAATTTCTTCATTCTCATCGCGGGCACCGGCTACCTGCTCGGGGTAACGCAATCCAAGGAATATGCCGAACCCGAATGGTATGCCGATCTGTGGCTGACGATTGTCTGGGTAACCTATCTGCTGGTGTTCCTGATGACGCTGGTGAAGCGCAAGGAACCACACATCTTCGTCGCGAACTGGTTCTATCTTGCCTTCATCGTCACGATCGCCGTCCTCCACCTCGGAAATAATCCGGCATTGCCGGTGTCGGTGTTCGGCTCGAAGTCATACATCGCCTGGGGTGGCGTTCAGGATGCGATGTTTCAGTGGTGGTACGGACACAACGCCGTCGGATTCTTCCTGACCGCCGGCTTCCTCGCCATCATGTATTATTTCATCCCAAAGCGCGCCGAGCGGCCGATCTATTCGTACCGGCTGTCGATCATTCACTTCTGGGCCTTGATATTTCTCTACATCTGGGCCGGTCCGCATCATCTGCACTACACCGCGCTTCCGGACTGGGCCCAGACTCTCGGCATGACGTTCTCCATCATGCTCTGGATGCCGTCGTGGGGCGGCATGATCAACGGTTTGATGACCCTGTCCGGGGCCTGGGACAAGCTCCGCACCGATCCCGTGCTGCGCATGCTGGTCGTGTCGGTCGCCTTCTACGGCATGTCGACCTTCGAAGGTCCGATGATGTCGATCAAGGTGGTGAATTCGCTCAGCCACTACACTGACTGGACCATTGGTCACGTCCACTCCGGGGCGCTGGGCTGGGTCGGGTTCGTATCGTTCGGCGCGCTTTATTGCCTTGTCCCCTGGTTATGGGACCGCAAGGGGCTTTACAGCCTCAAGCTTGTGAACTGGCATTTCTGGATCGCGACGATCGGGATCGTCCTCTACATCTCTGCGATGTGGGTGTCCGGAATTTTGCAGGGCTTGATGTGGCGCGCCTATACGTCGCTCGGCTTCCTCGAATATTCCTTCATCGAGAGCGTGGAAGCGATGCACCCCTTCTACATCATCCGCGCCGCGGGCGGAGCGCTGTTCCTGATCGGGGCGCTGATCATGGCCTATAATCTCTGGATGACGGTGCGCGTCGGCGAGGTCGAAGTGCAGTCGCCCGTCGCTCTTCAGCCGGCGGAATGAGGAGCTATTGAATGTCATTCTGGACACGGCATCAAGTCTTCGAAAAGAACTCGATCATCCTGATCGTCGGGATCCTCGCGGTGATCGCAATCGGCGGCCTCGTCGAGATTACTCCGCTGTTCTACCTGAAGAGCACAATCGAGGTGGTCGACGGCGTCAGGCCGTATACCCCGCTGGAGTTGACCGGCCGCAACATCTACGTCCGCGAGGGCTGCTACCTCTGCCACTCGCAGATGATCCGGCCATTGCGCGATGAGGTCGAGCGATACGGTCACTTCTCGCTCGCCGCCGAAAGCATGTACGACCACCCGTTCCAGTGGGGGTCGAAGCGAACCGGGCCGGATCTTGCACGGGTTGGCGCCAAATATTCCGACGAATGGCACGTCACGCATCTGACGAATCCGCGTGCGATCGTTCCCCAGTCGGTGATGCCCGGCTACTCGTTTCTGGCCGAGACCGAAGTCGATACCGCTGGCATCGCGGATCATCTGCGGACCAGCCGCATCGTCGGCGTGCCCTATTCCGATGATCAGATCGCCAACGCCGTTGCCGACCTGAAGGCGCAGGCCGATCCCGATAATGCCGGGGTGGACGCGTTTACAAAGCGCTATCCGAAAGCCGTCGCACGCAATTTTGACGGCAAGGCAGGCATTCCCACCGAAATGGACGCGCTGATCGCCTATCTGCAGATGCTCGGCACGCTGGTCGATTTCAAGCTTTACAACGAAAAAGCAAATCTTCGCTGAGAAGCAAATCTTCGCTGAGAAAGTAAGACGATGAAAGCAATCTTGACGGTCCAGAATTTCACATCGGATTTCGTTGCGACCCTGTGGACGCCGATCTTCGTCGGAATATTTTTTGCCATCGTGGCTTACGCGCTTTGGCCTCGCAATAAGGACGCTTTCGACGAAGCGTCGAAGATGCCGTTACGGGAGGAATGACAGCATCATGACCGAGCACAGCGACTTCGATCACGTCTCCGGTAGAACGACGACAGGCCATGAGTGGGACGGCATCAAGGAATTGAACACGCCGCTGCCGCGCTGGTGGGTCTTGACCTTCTACGCGTGCATCGTCTGGGCGTTCGGATACTGGATCGTGTATCCGGCCTGGCCGATGCTGTGGAGTCATACCACCGGCCTGTTGCAGTATTCGTCCCGGGCGGACGTTGCGGTCGAGCTTGCAAATCTCGAAAAGATACGCGGCGAGAAAATGGTTACGCTCGGCGCGGCATCCCTTGCAGATATCGAGAAGGACCCGGCATTGCTCGCTCTGGCGCGTGCACGCGGCAAGACGGTATTTGGCGATAATTGCGCGCCGTGCCACGGAAGCGGCGGCGCCGGCGCAAAGGGTTATCCCAACCTGAACGACGACGATTGGCTGTGGGGTGGCACGCTGGACCAGATCATGCAGACGATCCAGTTCGGTGCGCGCTCGGGGCATGCGAAAGCCCACGAAAGCGCCATGCTTGCCTTCGGCAAGGAAGGGGTCCTGAAACAGGAGCAAATCGTCACGGTCGCCAACTACGTTCGATCGCTGTCGGGGTTGTCGACCAGCCAGGGCTACGATGCGACCGCGGGCGCGAAAATATTCGCTGAAAATTGCGCGGCGTGTCACGGCGACGCGGGCGCGGGAAATCAGGAACTCGGAGCGCCAAATCTCACCGACAAGATCTGGCTTTACGGATCCGACGAGCCAACCATCATTGAAACGATCGCCAACGGCCGTTCCGGCGTAATGCCCGCATGGGTGGGGCGTCTTGATCCCGCAACGATCAAGGCAATGGCGGTATACGTCCACTCGCTCGGTGGGGGGAAGTGATTGCTGGCGGGCAGGGGAGCTGAGCACCCGCCAGAGGCCGTTTGAGGTGGATCAATTGCGCGTCCGGAGTTGGGTCTAGACTCAGCTGCAAATGCGAGATGAATCCCTCCGATGAACAATTCTGCACTTCCGATCGAGCTGCAATTGGATGACGACGGGCCGCTTTATGTTGCCCAGAAGAAAGTCTATCCGCAGAGCGTCGCCGGAACGTTCCGCCGTATCAAATGGGGCCTGATGGCGTTCTGCCTCGGCGTCTATTACCTGCTGCCGTTCGTGCGTTGGAATCGCGGTCTGGGTGCGCCTGATCAGGCGGTGCTGGTGGATCTGCCCAACAGCCGCTTCTACTTCTTTTTCATCGAGCTGTGGCCCCAGGAGGTCTACTACTTCACCGGGCTTCTGATCGTCGCCGCTATTACGCTGTTTCTGATGAATTCGGTGGGCGGTCGTATCTGGTGCGGTTATCTTTGCCCGCAAACCGTCTGGACCGATCTGTTTTACGCTGTCGAGCGTCTGGCGGAAGGTGACCGGCGCGAGCGCATGAAAAAAGATGCCGCGCGCGGCACGATGAAGCTGCAGCGTTTTGCCGAGATCACCCTGAAGCATTCGATCTGGCTCCTGATCGCATGGTGGACCGGCGGCGCCTGGGTTCTGTATTTCAACGATGCGCCGACGCTGGTGAAGCAGCTTGTGACCTTCCAGGCGCCGATGCTGGCCTATATCTGGATCGCGATTTTGACGGCTACCACCTATGTGCTCGCCGGCTTCATGCGCGAGCAGGTCTGCGTCTACATGTGCCCGTGGCCGCGTATCCAGGCGGCACTCACCGACGAGTGGGCGCTGAACGTCACCTACAAATACGACCGCGGTGAAACGCGCACGTCACTGAAGAAGGCGAACGAATTGCGGGCATCGGGCGAAACCGCCGGCGACTGCATCGATTGCTATCAGTGCGTCGCCGTCTGTCCGACTGGAATCGATATCCGCGACGGCGCTCAGCTCGGCTGCATCCAGTGCGGCCTGTGCATCGATGCCTGCGATACCGTGATGAAGAAGATCGGCAGGGAACCCCGCCTGATCGGATACGACAACGATATCAATATTCACCGCAGGCAGGCCGGCCAGCCGGAAATCTTCCGCGTCGTCAGGCCGCGCACCATCGTCTACTCCGCCATGATCGCCGGCGTTGGCGCGCTCATGCTGTATGCGCTGCTGACCCGAACGCTGCTCGACGTCAACGTATTGCACGACCGCAATCCGGTCGCGGTGAGACTGAGCGACGGATCGATTCGTAATGCCTATACGGTTCGCCTGCTGAACAAGCGCGGCTTCGATCGCGTTGTGGCGATCGACATCGATGGCCCGCATAACGCCACGGTCCATATTGTCGGAGCGGATTCCGTTACGCCTGACAGGCCGATGATTATCCTGGGACGGGATCAGACCACCGAACTGAGGCTTCTGGTAACCGCGCCTTCCGAGAACAACCCCGAGAAATCCGTCCCGGTGAATTTCCGGGTGATCGATATCGGGCTGGGTGAGGTTGCATCGGCGACCGATAATTTCGTTTCTCCGTAGGATTGCAGAGGGATTTCGCATGAACAGACCGTCGGTTTCGCCGAAGCCGTTGACCGGGGCCAAGGTGCTTTTCATGCTGCTGGCGTTCTTTGGCGTCGTGATCGGGGTCAACATGATCATGATGAGGCTTGCGATCCAGACATTGCCCGGCACCGACGTCGATAGCGCCTACAGCGCCAGCCTGGCCTACGAGGGAGAGATCGCTGCTGCCCACCACCAGAACGCCCGAAACTGGACGGTCGACGCGCATATCCAGCGCGGTCCGGATGGCGGCGCGACGCTTCAGGTGGAGGCGCGCGACGACAGCGGCAAGCCGATGTCCGGCCTGAAGTTTCAGGGCCGCTTCGAGCGGCCCACCGACAGGCGTGCCGATCTGCCGGTTGCGCTTGCGGAAACCGGAATCGGTATCTATCGCGGCAGCGCTCCGATGATCGCGCCGGGACAATGGGATCTGGTGCTCGAGGGCGACGCGGCGGGGCAGCGGATGTTCCTGTCGAAGAATCGCGTGGTGTTGAATTGAGGGAAGGCCGCATCATGCAGGCGACGCGAGATTTTTCACATTATGTAAGGGACGCGGGCTCGGGCTTGCAGCACATCGATCTGGCTGTTGAAGGCGTCAGTTGCGCCGGGTGCATGTCGAAGATCGAGCGGGGGCTTTCGGCGATACCGGACGTGACGCTGGCACGCGTCAACCTTACCGACCGCCGCGTGGCGCTGGAATGGAAGCAGGGCGCGCTCGACCCCATCAGCTTCATCGACCGGCTGGCCGAGCTCGGATACAAGGCCTACCCGTTCGAAACCGCTGATGCGGAAGCCGCCGAAGCCGAACAGTCGCGGTTTTTGCTGAGATGTCTCGGGGTCGCGGCGTTCGCCACCATGAATGTGATGATGCTTTCGATTCCGGTGTGGTCCGGCAACGTCAGCGACATGATTCCCGAACAGCGCGATTTCTTTCATTGGCTGTCGGCGCTGATCGCGCTGCCGGCCGCGGCATATGCCGGCCAGCCGTTTTTCAGGTCGGCGTTTCAGGCTTTGCGCGCGCGCAACGTCAATATGGATGTTCCGATCAGCATCGGCGTCACGCTTGCGCTTGGTATGTCCGTGGTCGAGACCGTGAACCACGCCGAGCACACCTATTTCGATGCGGCGATCATGCTGCTGACATTCCTGCTGGTGGGACGCTATCTCGACCAGAGCATGCGGAGGCGAACACGGGCGGTGGCAGGAAACCTCGCCGCGCTCAAGGCGGAGACCGCGACCAAGTTCGTCGGCGCCGACGAAATTTCGCAAGTACCTGTAGCGGCGATCCATCCCGGCGACATCGTCTTGTTACGGCCGGGTGAGCGTTGCGCGGTCGACGGCACTGTTATCGAAGGGCGATCCGAGATCGACCAAAGCCTCATCACGGGCGAAACCTTGTATGCGACAGCGGAGCACGGCACCGCGGTGTATGCCGGCTCGCTCAACATCTCCGGAACATTGCGCGTCCGGGTTTCCGCGGCGTCGGAAGGCACGCTGCTGGCGGAGATCACCCGGCTGCTGGACAATGCATTGCAGGCTCGCTCCCGCTATGTGCGCCTCGCCGACCGGGCATCCCGGCTCTATGCGCCAGTGGTGCATGCGACGGCGTTACTGACCATGCTCGGCTGGGTTCTGATGGGGGCAACCTGGCACGATGCCATTGTCACGGCGGTGGCGGTCCTGATCATCACCTGTCCCTGCGCGCTGGGGTTGGCGATACCCACGGTGCAGACCGTCGCGTCCGGCGCCATGTTCAGGGCTGGCGTATTACTCAATTCCGGCGATTCCATCGAACGATTAGCTGATGTCGACCACGTCATATTCGACAAAACCGGTACCCTGACCCTGCCCGAACTCGAAGTCACGAACGCGGCTGCAATCCCCGAGGACGTGCTCCGTCTCGCCGGGCAGCTTGCGCTTGCGAGCCATCACCCGGTCGCAGCGGCGGTAGCGCGGGCCTCGAACGCGAAATCGCCGCTGGCGGGAGCCGTCGAGGAGCCCGGACAGGGTGTGCGCGGCCATGTCGGAGCAATCGAGGTAAGGCTTGGAAGGCCGTCATTCTGTGGCGCGGAGCAGTTGGCAAATGACAGCCTGAGCCTCGATCCGGAAGCATCCATCGTTGCTTTCAGCCTTGGCGACGCAAAATACGTGTTTACCGTCCGGCAGGGATTGCGCCCGGATGCGAAGGCGATGGTGTCAGCGCTTTTGAAGCGCAACATCAGGGTTGAAATTCTCTCGGGCGATCGGGAGCCGGCGGTCGAGGCCGCCGCGCGCGCGCTTGGGGTCAGCGAATGGCGGGCGGGTGTGACCCCGGCCGACAAGATCGCCCGCATTGAAGATCTGAAAAGCCAGGGCTTCAAGGTGATGATGGTCGGCGATGGGCTCAATGATGCGCCATCGCTGGCTGCGGCCTACGTGTCGATGTCACCGATCAGTGCCGCGCATCTGAGCCAGGCAACGGCCGATCTGGTCTTCCTTGGCAAGCCGCTGGCTCCGGTGGTCGCGGCCATCGACTTTTCTCGCAAGGCGTTGCACCTGATGCGGCAGAACCTGTGGCTCGCGGTCGGATACAATCTTCTGGCCGTCCCGATTGCCATCAGCGGAATTGTCACACCTCTGATCGCCGCGGCGGCGATGTCCGGTTCCTCGCTGCTGGTGATGGTGAACGCGCTGCGCGCCCGCCGCGTCGCGTCGGGAGAAGCGTGATGGAAGTGATGGTCATTCTCGTGCCGCTCGCGCTTGGCCTTGGACTCGTCGGTCTGCTCGGATTTCTCTGGTCGCTCAAGAGCGGCCAGTATGACGATCTCGAGGGAGCGGCCTGGCGCGCCATCGCCGATGACGAGCCGGCACGGCAAACGCCCTCGGACTAGGTTCGCTCATCCGTGCCGGGTATCGTCAGGCGCGCGGTCAGCAACGCGGCCATTGCCAACGACGCCCCTACGCCGGCGACGCAGGCGATCCAACCGAAGCGGTCGAACAATTGACCGAGCACCGCGCTGCCGACAAGGCCGCCCAGGAAATAGCAGGCCAGGTATGTTCCGCTCGCCACGCCGCGGCTTTCGCCGGCGGCTTGCCCGACAAAGCCGGTTGCCGAGGCCTGCGCAAAGAACGTACCGGCACCGACCAGAACCATGCCGGCCAGCACTTCCGCAAGATGCGAGGACAGCATCAGCGGCAAGCCGATCGCCGCGACCGCAAGCGCGCCCCAGATCGCCGGCCGCGTTCCAAAGCGCGTGACGGCCTTGCCGGCAAGAAGCGTCGTCGCAATGGAGGGCAAAAACACAAAATAGACAAATCCCAGATCCATTCGCCCGAGCGATAGCGGCGGACGCACAAGCACGAAGTTGACGAAGGTGAACGTCCCGATGAAGGCGAACAGGATGCAGAAGCCGATGCCGAATGCGGCGCGAAGCGACGGATTGCGCCAGTGCCCGAGCATCGTTGCGAAAGGTGACTGCGTCGTCTCCCTCGAATGCATCGGCTGCACCCGCTGGATGGTGAAGTACACCAGCGCGGCGCCGGCTAGATTCAACGTCGCGAAGAAGTAGAAATTCGATGCCAGCCCGAGCGTGTCGACGACAGCGGCCGAAACCAGGCGGCCGATCAGGTTGCTGGCGACGTTGCCGGTGATATAGGCCGCGAAGGCGCCGCCGGCATCCGTCGAGCTGCACTGTTCGCCGAGATAGGCCAGCGTCAGTGCAAACGCCGATGCCATGCACAATCCCTGCGCGACGCGAAGGATCGTGAACACGGTGAGGTTGGGCGCGACCGCCAGCAAGGTCGTCGGAATGGCGAGCAGGGCGAGGCTCAACAAAATGCCGAGCCGGCGATCGATGCGCTGGCTCAGAAATCCAACGACAAGTCCGGCAACCGCCATTCCCATCGTGCTGGCATTGACCGCGAAACCCATCGCCGCGGGTGTCACGTTGTAATGCTTTGTCAGCGAGGGGAGGATCGCCTGCGTTGCAAACAAATCGACCACGGTGAGGAAGGCCGTCAGGCCGATGACGAGCGACCGCAGCACCACGCCGGGTGAATGACCGTGCAGTTCCATGCTTTCGGATTTCATCTGCGCGGATATGTCGGTCATGGCGCGGCGCTCCCTGCGAAAGCTTGATCAAGAAAGAGACGTGACGCCTGGGCGTGTGGGGGGCACGGCTCCTGGGGCGTCACGTCAGATAACGAGGCTTGAGATAACAAGGCTTGAGATAACAAGGCTTGAGATAACAAGGCTTGGGCGCTCGTTACATATTGTGGTCGTGCGGATCCTTGCGGACATCGCCGACATAGAGAATGACGGTCTGGGTACCGAGGTTCTTCCACCAATGCGAGGTGCCGAACACCTCGGGTCTGATATCGCCGGCCTTGTGCAAAATGGGCTCTGCGCAGTTGCTGGCGTATTCAACGATCTCGCCCTGTTGCACAAAAATGAGAGCGGGTCGATCGTCGTGGCTGTGCCATGGCACGATGCCGCCGGGCTCGATCGTCAGCTTGCGGAAGCGCAACTCGCGGTCCTTGAGGTGCGCCGGTTGCTTTTCGAGGTCGATCGCACCCAAAGTCACGTCGGTTACGCCGACCGGCTTGAATTTGACTTCCTCGCGGGCGTCGGCCTTCATCTTGCCGGCGGGACATTCGCCGGCGAAGGCTGACGATGCAGTGGCGGCCGATCCGGCGATGACGCAGGCGAATGCGAGACCTTGCCAGAGCGCGCGTGAATTTGCGGTGGGCTTGAACATGTCGTTGTCTCCTCTGTTATGCCGCGGCCTCGGATGATTTGGCCGGCTACAAGGCCACCATGGTCGAAATCGCTTGCTCCAGGAAATGCCTGTTGGCTTTTGAATCGATAGCGCAACGCTATGTCGAGGATGTAACCCGAGCGGCGTCACAGCATGTGCTTGATGTCCGAGGAAAACGTCGGATATGCATAGACGTTGTCCTTGATCTGGCTTGCCGTGATGCCAAACCTCATTGCCAGTCCGAAAATGTTGACGAGTTCCTGGCCGGCATGTCCGACGAAATGCGCGCCGAGAATGCGATCGGTCAACTGATCGACGACGATCTTCGACCAGGCGACGGTCTCCGCGTAGGTTCGGGCGGAGAACCAATCGTGCATGTCATTGGTGTGAACCTCGGTCGCAAAACCCTTTTGGATTGCCGCGGCTTCGGTCAGGCCTACCGCGGCGAGCTCGGGGACGGTGTAGACCGAGGTCGCCATACTTCCGTAGTCTGGGCTGTATTTGGGTCCCTCGACGATGTTGCGACCGACGATGTCGCCCTCGTAAGTCGCGATGGGCGAGAGCTGCGGAGAGATCGGCACCGCGTCGCCGCAGACGTACACCTGAAGGTTGGAGGTCGAGCGCAGATGGCGGTCCACCGCCACGCGGCCGTTGGCGTGATCGACTTTTCCTGCCGCCAGATTCAGCGTATCGACATTGGCCACGCGACCGGCGCCATTGACGACGCGGTCGGCCTCGGCGGCATGTTCGGCGCCTTCATGGATGAAGATCACCCGCAGCCGGTTATTAGCAGGCTCGATCCGTTTCACGCTCACCCCGGTCTTGACGCGAATTCCGATACGCTCGCTCTCCGTCTGGATCCGCGCGACGGCGTCGGGGTCCATGGCGGGCAACAGCCGCGGCAGCGCCTCGAGGATCGTCACATCAGCGCCGGCCCGCGCGTAAACGTGGCCAAATTCCAGCGAGATGACACCGCCACCGACGAAAATCACCGAGCCCGGCAGCTTGCGTTCGCTCAGCATTTCGTCTGACGTGATCATGTGCGCTGCGCCCGGAATCGGCAGCGGACGCGGCTTCGATCCGGTCGCGATCACGATGTGCTTGGCCTCAAGGTGGCGGTCGCCAACGCGGATTGTAGTGGGACTTGCGAAAACCGCGTGGCCCTTGATCACTTCGACATTGCGATGCACCATCGAGCGGGCGAGATTTGCAGGGATGTCCTTGATCAGGTCCTTCTCGCGGTCGATCAACGCGGCCCAGTCGAGCTTGGGCTTTCCGACGGAGATATGATGAACGGCAGCGCGCTCGATTTCGTGCAGCGCATGACCAGCGGCAACCAGCACTTTCTTTGGCGTGCAGCCGCGGTTCGGGCAAGTTCCGCCGAGGTCGTGCGATTCGATCATCGCGACCGACATTCCAGCGCGCCTGACAGGGCCTGTAACGCCAATACCGGCGTTGCCGCCGCCGAGGATCACCACGTCGAATGGCTCTGATCTCACCGAAATTACCCCTCTGTCGCGGATGATGATTCGGACATCGTGCGGTCGGGCCGCGTCATGAGGCGGCCCGAGAGCTTTACGGCCGGCGTGCGAGCGTTGTTACTTGGTCGTGATGGTCGAGGTGATGGAGCCGACAACCGTGGTCGCCATCTTGAACTGCGCGGCACGGTCGCTGATGTTGTGACGCCGGGCGATCCAGTCAAAATCGGTCCATACCGCCCAGACATCGCCGTTGTCGTCCTGTGTCAGCAACAACCGGACCGGCCAATCCAGTCCGGCATTCGGATTCGACGTGATGAACTGGGTTCCGAGCGGAGGATTTCCGAACACCAGGAGGGTTGAAGGGCGAAGCTTGATTCCTGCCTCAGCCGCCAGCCTCGACTGGTCGATCTCCATGAAGAACTTGATGCCCTTGCTGGCGATGTCGGCCTTGATGCGGGTGATCGCTTCCGAGATCGGGACCGCGCTTTTGACCCGGACGATGCCGTCATCGCTGTCCGCCCGTGCGGGAGCAACGGCAAAGATCAGCGCGAATATCAGCAGCAGTGATGCGCAGAGATCTACAATGCGATTCTTCATGTGACGTCTCCTGTTCGCTGGCGCATGCCGATGGCATCGCTCGGAAAACAGAATGAACGTGCAACCTGGCAATATGAAATGCGCACTCGCTTTGAAGTCGATAGCCGCGCGCTATTGCGGCCCGTGCGATGCTCCACGGCTATCAAACCGATTGTTCAACGGTATTTCTAACCTTCGGTAATTCAGCCTCTGATGGGAGCAGCGCCCGATTGGCGGACGTCCAGATTTGAAGCCGGGATGTCAGCCCTTGTGGCGAACCATGAGGCGCCGCCCCTCGCGGGCGGTCTGCGCAGGAAAATAGTACAATGTCCGGGAAATCCAATTACGCTGCCGTGTAATGCCACCGCATGTTTCAGTCAGTGAATCTGAAGAGCCAATCCGCCGGAGCAAGACATGACGTCGCTTTCACCTGCCAATGCCGAACGTCTCAAACTGGCCTTCCAGGAGTGCCGCGACATGGAGGGGACGTTGAACGAACGGCTGGGCGCCTATGCCGCGGCAGGGCGACAGATATTTCCAGCCTATGGTGAAGCGGTCGATCGGCTGGTGGCGCGGATCCACGAAAACGGCGGTGGAGAAAACGCGCCACGGCCGGGCGACGTGATGCCGCCCTTCATCCTTCCGGATGTGACCGGGCGGCTGATCGATCTGCAATCCCTGCTGGAAAACGGGCCGGTCGCGGTGATGTTTTATCGCGGGCATTGGTGCCCGTATTGCAGACTGAACGTCGGGGCGGTGGTTCAGGCTTTGGACCGGATCAAGGCGTTGGGCGGTCAGGTTGTCGCGATCATGCCCGAAGTGCAGCAATTCGCAGAGAAGTTCAAATCCGATTCCGACGCGCCATTCCCGGTTCTGACCGATCTCGACAACGGCTATGCACTTTCGTTGAATCTCGCGATTTGGCTCGGAACCGAAATACAGCGGCTTCTGTCGTATCAGGATATGAAAAACTTTCATGGCAATGACGGCTGGGTGCTTCCGATACCAGCGACCTTCGTGGTCGGCCGCGACGGGCTGGTGAAGGCGCGGTTCGTGGATCCGGATTTCCGCAAACGCATGGAGATCGACGACCTGATCGCAGCGTTCAGGGCCGCAAATTGAGTCTTCAGAGCCACTGGCTTGTCGCTGGCGCCGCCGGCGTCGCCTGATTACGCGCTCAGATAGTTCGACCAGTCGGCGCCACGCAACATCCTCATCACGGCTGATGCCACGGCGGTGCGCTCGCGACCGGCAACGCCATAGAGGTGGACGGTACGGCGTATGTCGAGCCCATCGACATTTGCCCGTTTGAGAGTTTCCGGCGTCGATATGCTGCGCGGAATAACCGCGATGCCGATGTCGGCTTCGAGCAGTTCGATCAGGTCGCGTTCCGATGAAATGCCATGGCTGTGGTCCACGTCGATGCCGTGGTTGCGAAACGACGCGCTCAACCGCTCCGCATGCTCGCAGAAATTTCGCGCGAGCAATTGCTCCGTTTGCAGATCCTCGAAGGTGATATCTTCACGGTCCGCCAACGGATGACGCTTGTTGACGACGAGTTGGAAGCCTTCGGTGAACAGCGGCCAGGTATCGAGCCGGTCCCATTCTTCGCCGATTTCAGCCGCAATGCCGAGCTCGGCTTCGCCCTTCTTGAGAAATTCCCCGACTTCCCGTGCGCTGCCGCGCAGGAAGCGAAATTCAAGCCGGTTGAACAGCCGCTTGATCTGGTCGAGATACGGGATCAACAGCGACAGGTCGACGGAATGGGTGAGGGCGATCCTGAGCGCCCCGACTTCGCCGCTCTTGAATGACGACGCAAGTTGTCGAGCTCCGGTCGCGGCATCATAGCACTGCTTGAGCAGCGGGTGCATGCGCTGGCCAAGTTCGGTCAATTGCGCCGCCGGCCGCTCGCGCCGGAACAGGTCGCCGCCGAGTTCTGCCTCGAGCTGCTTGATCGCCCGCGTCAGCGACGGCTGGGTCACGTTGCACTCGTCGGCGGCGCGGGTGAAGTTGAACACCCGAGCGACCGCCAGGAAGTAGCGAACCTGATGCATTTCCATGGCCGTGCCCTGATCTGACCTTGCCTGCAAATTAGCCGATAAAAGCCGGCAATGACACCAGAACCGCGATAGCGCCAGCCTATGGTTTCGGAAGCCAAACGGCATTTCCGCTAGATCCACCCGCCGTGCAGATTTCACCCAGGGAAAGCAGCTCCTCTGGCGCTGAAATCCGCAACGAAAGGGTCTGTCATGAACATTCAGTTGAAAACGCAGAGCTCCTCGGCTCCGCGCTTCCTCTCGGGCAAGGTCTCGCTCGTTACCGGGTCCACCAGCGGCATCGGCCTCGGCATCGCGCGCGCGCTCGCCGAGGCCGGTTCGGCGGTCGTGCTCAATGGTTTTGGCGCCGCCCCCGAGATAGCCAGGACGAGGGACCAGATATCAGCGGATTACGGCGTGACGGTAAGCTATTCCTCCGCGGACATGACCAAGCCGGAGGCGATTGCCGCGATGATCGCGACGACGCTTTCCGAGCACGGCCGGCTCGACGTGCTGGTCAATAACGCGGGCATTCAGCATGTCGCACCGCTCGATCGGTTTCCGGTTGAGAAGTGGGACACGATCCTGTCGATCAACCTGTCGTCCGCGTTTCACACCATGCGGCTGGTGCTGCCGGCGATGCGCCAGAACAAGTTTGGACGCATCATCAATATCGCATCCGCGCACGGGCTGGTCGCCTCGCCCTTCAAGGCGGCCTATGTCGCCGCCAAGCACGGCATCGTCGGCCTGACCAAGGTTGCGGCGCTGGAGACCGCCGAAGAGGGTATCACCTGCAACGCGATCTGCCCGGGCTACGTCTATACCCCGCTGGTCGAGGCCCAGATCGACGGCCAGGCCAAGGCTCACGGCATTTCCCGCGAGCAGGTCATTCATGATGTGCTGTTGGCGCAGCAACCCAACAAGCGCTTTGCCACCGTCGAAGAGCTGGGTGCACTCACGGTATTTCTCGCCAGCGATGCGGCGGCTTCGATCACCGGTGCCGCTTTGCCGGTCGATGGCGGCTGGACCGCGCACTGAAGCACGGCAGTCAACGTAACAAAATCGAACTACTCGCGAACCTCAGAGAACGCGACAGCATCCAACGGGAGCGTGACATGAACGATGCAAGGGATAACATGACTCGGCAAAGCCTCAGATCGCTGGGCAGGTCGCTTCCCGGCCAGGTCGTGCTGGTGCTTCAGGGCGGCGGTGCGCTGGGATCTTATCAGGCAGGCGTCTATCAGGCGCTGCACGAGGCCGGGATTGAGCCGGACTGGATCATCGGGACATCGATCGGCGCCATCAATGCCAGTCTGATCGCCGGTAACGCGCCGCAAAATCGCTTGTCGCGGCTGAAGGAATTCTGGAAGCGGATGGAGCAGAATCCAATCTGGAGTTTCCGCGATGTATTTCCCGGCTTCAATGAAAAGCTGTCGTACTGGTCGACGGTGACAAACGGCATTCCGGGGTTTTTCAGACCCAATCCGCTGGCCCATGCCGGCAACGACTATCAGCTTGGCGCCGAAAGGGCCGGATATTATTCCACCGAGCCGCTCGAGCAGACGCTGCGCGAACTCGTCGATTTCGATCTGGTCAATCGCTGCACGCCGCGGCTGACGGTTGGCGCCGCGCATGTCCGAACCAGCCAGATGCGGTATTTTGACAGCCGCGATTCCAAACTCGGCGTGAAGCACATCATGGCGTCGGGCGCGCTACCGCCGGCATTCCCCGCCATTCGCATCGATGGCGAGCTTTACTGGGATGGCGGCATTCTGTCGAATACCCCGACCGAGGCGGTGTTCGACGACAACCCCCGCAAGAATTCCCTGATCTTCGCCGTCCACATGTGGAATCCGTCCGGCGCCGAGCCCACCACGATGGCGGAAGTGCTTAATCGGCACAAGGACGTGCAGTATTCCAGCCGGATCGCGAGCCATATCGCGCGCCAGCAACAGGCGCATCGTTTGCGTCACGTCATCAGCCAACTCGCCGCCCGATTGCCCGAGACTGAGCGTAACAGCGACGCGGTGAAGGAATTGGCCGGCTACGGTTGTCCGACGCGGATGCATGTGGTGCGGTTGCTGGCGCCACAGCTCGATCGCGAGAACCATACCAAGGACATCGATTTCAGCCCGTCCGGCATCATGCAGCGCTGGGACGCCGGTTATGTTCACACCAGGGCGGTTCTTGATCGTTCTCCGTGGGTCGGCGAGTTCGATCCGCTCTCGGGGGTCATTCTTCATGAGCAGGCGGAAATCATGCCGGTGGCGGCGGAATGATCAGCCGGACGGAATGCCATTGCTGGGCGGAATGTCCGCTCGTAAAGTGTGTTAAGTTTTCTTCTGAATAGTAACGGCCAAGGATAGAAAAACTCTGCCGCGCTTATCCGGCGAACGTTGGTTCGAGGAGGACGCCATGAAATCAGCGATTGCTCTCGCCACGGCGCTTGTTGTCGCGCTTCCGGCGGCATCGGCGGCCCAGAATATGCGCAAGGGTTCTGGCGGCACGGGTCATACGATCACCATGCCGGACGCTCTGAAATGGGGACCCCCGCCGCCATTCATGCCGCCCGGATCACAAATGGCCGTGATGCTTGGCGATCCAGCCAAGAAGGGACTCTTTATCATTCGCGGCAAGTTACCGGACGGCTACACGATCCCGCCGCACTGGCACAGCACCGTCGAAAACGTCACCGTGTTGTCCGGAACGTTTAACGTCGGTATGGGCGACAAACTCGACAAGTCTAAAGGCCAGCCGCTCACTCCCGGCGGGTTTTTCTCAGCGCCGCCGCGCATGTCCCATTTTGCCTGGGCAACGGGCGAGACCGTTGTCGAGGTCACAGCCATGGGCCCGCTGGATTTTAGATATGTCGATCCGAAGGATGACCCGTCCAAGAAACCAAAGGCGAAATAGCGATCACCGCCTACACCGCAAAGCCGCGCAGTTATTTGGCACTAATAGACCATGATAGACTCTGTCGACCCAACCAAGAATTTCAATCCCCTCTGGCGCGCGATATTCTCGGGGGAGCATCCGGAACTGCGACGTGGCCGGAAAATGTTCCGCTTGATGTCTCCCACGGCGCATGACCGCTGCCGCCTGTGCTACGCAGGATTTGACGGATTCTCGGCGCCGGTCATGCGTGCCATTGGCCGCGGCCAATGGCTGCGCAACCCTCATTTCTGCGAGAAGTGCGAATCTGTGCTGGCCCAAGAACGCGGTGGCGCCGAAATTGAGATTGCGATGCTGTATGCTGATGTGCGCGGCTCGACCCAGCTCGCAGCAGGCATGCGCCCGGCTGAATTCGCCGCCGTGATGCAGCGTTTCTTTCAAACCGCGATCAAGGTTTTTACCTGGACTGACGCCATTGTTGACAAGATGGTGGGCGACGAGGTGATCGGCATTTATGTCCCTTGTCTTACCGGCCCGGACTATCGCCAGCGTGCGGTCGCTGCCGGACTGAAGCTCCTGCGCGCCACCGGCCACGCCGATCCCGCGGGCCCCTGGCTCTCGATCGGCGTCGGTGTACATTCTGGCGAGACGTTTATGGGTTCAATCGGCGTCGAGGGTGGCAACTATCAGTTCGCTGCCCTCGGCGACACAATGAACTTCGGAGCGCGGCTCGTTGGCGCGGCCAAAGGGGGCGAATTGATCATGAGCACGACGGTCTGGAACGATGTATCGGGTGAAATATCGGCCGAACCGCGCAGCTTGGAACTCAAGGGCTATGCGGAGCGGGTGACCGCCTACGTCGCGCGGATCCAATAATCTCCAGCTGAATTATTATATGTCGCCCTTTGGCACGAAACGGACTTGCCGAGAGCGCGCCTAAGGCGACACAGCCTTCCGATAAAGCGCGCCGTAGCAGGCTGCGGACACGCCCCAGCTGAATGATCTCGACATCGCGCTCTGACGCATGGAGTTGAGGCGGTCCTTCGCCATGAAGGTCGTGAAGGCACGCCGGATGCCGCCGAGAAACGATTCAGTTGACGGTTGCGCGAACAGAAATCCGGTTTCGCCGTCCATGATCGTTTCCGCGAGACCACCGGTCTGGTGGCCGATCGGCAGCGATCCGAACTTCTGCGCATACATCTGGCTTAAGCCGCAGGGCTCGAAGCGCGACGGCATCAGGGTAAAGTCACTGCCGGCAAAAATCCGCCGGGCCTGTCCTTCGTTGAAGCCAATGGCGACACCGATGGCATCCGGCCTGCGGCGGTGCGCATCGACCAAGGCCTGCTCGATATCGGGCTCACCGCTGCCGGTGACGATGATCTGCCCGCCGGCCTCGATGATCTCGTCCGCGGCGGATAGTACGAGGTCGATGCCCTTCTGATGAACGAGACGGGCAACGAGGCCGAAAATCGGGCCACGCGACAGCGCCAGACCGAACTGCTGGCGGACGTAATCCGCGTTCGCGCGCTTGCCTTCCCAGTCCCCGGCGCCAAACGGCTGGGCCAGCTGGGCGCATACCCGGGGATCCCAGCTTTCGTCGATGCCGTTCAATATCCCCGTTAATTGCGCGGCATCGGAACGACGGCGAAGCAGACCCTCAAGCCCGCAGCCGAGCCCCGAGGTGGTGATCTCCTTGGCGTAGGTCTCGCTGACGGTTGTGAGATGGGAAGCGTAAACGATGCCGCCTTTGAGGAAGGACAATTTGTCGTAGAACTCTAAGCCATCGATATGGAACGAGTCCTCGGGGGCACCGATCCGTCGCAGCGACTCTTTCGGGAACAGGCCCTGGTAGGCCAAATTGTGGATGGTGAGAATGGTGGGGATCTTGGTGGCGTTCCAGGCGAGGTAAGCCGGCACAAGCGCAGCCTGCCAGTCATTGACGTGAACCAGATCCGCTGCCCAATTCTTGTCCAGAGTGCCTGCCGCAAGCTGGGCCGCGGCCGAGGCGAATCGCCCGAAACGCACATCGTTGTCCGGCCAGTCCCGGCCCGACGTATCGCCGTAGGGGTTGCCGGGGCGGTCATAAAGCTGCGGACACAGCAGGATGTAAACCGGCAGGCCGTCTCTGGTCGATGCCAACCCGAGCGAACAGGCCGGCATCTCCGCCAGCGGCGCGCATTGACCAACGATTTGGATATGCAGGAATTGTTCGACGACGTCTCGATAGCCCGGCAGCAGGATCCTGACGTCGCCCCAGGGGCGCAGTGCGCGGGGGAGGGCCGCTGAAACGGCCGCGAGGCCACCGACCCGGATAAAGTCATCCATCTCCGTGGTGACGAACAAGACCTTCAAGAAACGCCCTCATGCCAGCGCCAATCTAGACTATGCAAGAATGGTTCCAGTTTTTTCTCAATCGGACGGCCGTCGGCGGTGTAAGTAACTTGCCGGGAGAACGCTTCTCAGGCACGCGGCGCAATTTAGGGTCACGCCGTGACCGAAGGTAAACGGTCGAGGGAGTTTGGAATGACAGTAGCGGGAAACGATCAAGGTAATTTGACAAGGAGTTTTCAGGGCCTTCGCGTCCTCGACTTTTCCACCACGATCGCCGGTCCGCACTGCACCCGGATGCTGGCTGACCTCGGCGCGGAGGTCATCAAGATCGAGTCGGCCGAAGGGGAGACGATGCGAACCCGTCCGCCGGTCCGCAATAATTGCAGCACCACGTTCGGCCAGCTCAATGCCGGCAAGAAGAGCGTCGTTCTCGACCTGAAATCGCCCGACGCGATCGCGGTGATCGGACGGCTGGTGGCGAAAGCAGATATTCTCGTCGAGAATTTTCGTCCCGGGGTGATGCGAAGACTGAAGCTGGATTACGATTCGTTGCGAGAGCTCAATCCAGCGCTGATCTATTGTTCGATCTCCGGCTACGGTCAGACCGGGCCATCGGCGGAACTGCCGGCTTACGCGCCGGTCATCCATGCTGCTTCCGGCTACGACATGGCCCACTTGTCGTACCAGCCGGGGAGAACCCGGCCTGATTACTGCGGAATTTATCACGCCGACGTCGTCTCCGGCACTTATGCGTTTGGAGCCATCGCAGCGGCGCTGCATCAGCGTCACGGCAGTCAAAAAGGTCAGCACATCGACGTCTCGATGCTTGAATCGATGCTCACCCTGACGCTGACTGAACTGCAGTCGTCGCAATTCGCCGTGAGGTTGCCGAGCCGCCCGATGTTCGGCCCGGTCGAGACCGCGGATGGATATGTGATGCTGGCCATCGGCAGCGAAAAGACGTTCCAGAATCTGGTCAAGACCTCCGGTCATCCGGAATGGATCGTCGATTCCAGGTTCGCGAAATATGTCGACCGGCGCGAAAACTGGAACGATCTGATGGACGGCGTCGAGACGTGGTCGCGCACGCTTTCAACTGTGGACTGCCTCGCCGCGCTCAACGGATGCGGAGTTCCCGCTTCGGCCTATCGTACCGTCGCGGAGGCTTTGTCCGATCCGCAGATCGCGCATCGTGGCGCGCTGACCGAGGTAGAAGATGGCGGCGGCACTTTCAAAGTGATGAATGTGCCGTTCCGCATGTCGGGGGCAAGTGTGTCGGCGGGAAAGCGCGCGGCAACGCTGGGCGAACATACAGTCGCGGTGCTCCGCGAGATCGGTCTTTCCGAGCAGGAAATAGCCGGCTTCACCGGCTGATCGCGACCGAGCGGCGCTGACGGCAACGGTGCTGCGACGACAACACAAGGCCTGCGGCTTTTCATCCGGCTCTCCGGCCTTGCCGGGGGGCGCAATTCCAGACAATCTGTTGGACAGTCAGCAGCGATCCGGAAATACCGGGCGACGGTATTTGGGAGGAGTTTACATGGCCGCGGCAACCCGCTCGCGCATATCAGCGCAAATATTCCTTGCTGCGGTATTTGGCGTTGTTTTGTTCGCGGTCCCCGCCGGCGCGCAAAAGCAGGGCGGCAGCATTACCGTCGGCCTTGAGCTCGATATTTCCGGTTTCGATCCGCTGAAGGTCGGCGCGTTCGATACGTCGGCGGAAACAGCGGCGGCTGCGATTTTCGACACACTGGTCTCTCTGGACGACAAGGCCCAGCCTCAGCCGAAGCTCGCGCTTTCCTGGACCCACTCGGACGACTACAAGACCTGGACCTTCAAGCTGCGGCCCGGCGTCAAATTCCACGATGGCACGCCATTCAATGCCGAAGCCGTAAAGGCCAATTTCGACCGGCAGAAGGATCCGGCCAACAAGTGCCGTTGTGCCTTTTACATCGCCTACATCCACGACGTGCAGGCGCCCGACGAGCTGACCGCAGTCTACAATTTGAACGATCCGGCGGTGAACCTGCCGTCGCTGTTTACGATCCAGAATCAGAACAACGCCATTCAGTCGCCGACGGCATGGAAGACCAAGGGCGACGATTACAACCGCAACCCGGTCGGCACCGGTCCCTACATCCTGAAGTCATGGGCGGCGGGGGATCGAATGGTGCTGGAAAAGAATCCAGACTACTGGAACAAGGGTCATCCATACCTTGACCGGATCGTCTTGAAGCCGCTGCCGGACGCGCAGTCGCGCTTTGCCAGCCTGCAATCCGGCGAGGCCGATATCGTGTGGGACGATGAGTACGATGCCGACAATATTCAGAAGGCCCAAAAAGATTCCAAGATGACGGTCCACACCTATATTGGCTCCGGAGCCCAGGTCTACGCCTTCAACACCAAGGTCGCGCCGTTCGACGATGTGCGCGTGCGCCAGGCCCTGGTGATGGCGATCGATCGCAAGAAGATGTCGCAGGCGATCACCAACGGTCTTGCGAGGCCGACCACCAATCCCTACGGCGACGGCTCGTGGGTCAAGTGCAAGGACGACGGCGCGCTGCCCAACGATGTTGAAAAGGCCAAGGCGCTGATCAAGGACTACGGCAAGCCGGTCGAATTCAAGACGATCGTCACCGCGACGCCGCGCGGGCGCAATGTCGGCCAGGTATTGCAGCAGTTCTGGAAGCAGGTCGGCGCCAATATGGAGCTCGAGCAGGTCGACCAGGCCACCATCGTGCCGCGCGCCTTCATGCGGCAGTTTCAGCTGACGCCGTGGCGGATCGTCGATCTCGCCGACCCCGATCCGCAGATGTACGCCAATTTCCATACCGGCAGTCCGGTGGCGCTCGCCAATTTTTCCGATCCCGAACTCGACCGGCTGCTCGAACACGCGCGGACCACGGCTGACACCGCCAAGCGTACTGAAGATTATTGTGCGGTCAGCCGGCTTATCAACAAGGAGGCGATCTGGTTCTGGACCTTCCAGAACACCTACTACGCGATCTCGACGTCCAAACTGAAAGGCTTGCCGAAGATCTATCATGGGGTAATCGACGTCTCCGACGTCTGGCTGGAATAACCGTCCATGCTGGGCTTTGTCGCGCGAAGGCTCCTGTACCTGGTGCCGGTCCTGATTGCCGTATCGCTGCTGACGTTTCTCATCGCTTCGCTGCTGCCGGGCGATCTCGCGTATGTGATCCTGGGCGACCAGGCGACGCCCGAGAAAGTAGCGGCGTTGCGCCATGACATGGGGCTCGATCAGCCGGTCTGGTGGCGTTACATCAGTTGGCTCGGCCAAGTGCTGCAGGGCGATTTTGGAAGGTCGTTCCGTACCGGGCAAACCGTGCTGCAGGCGGTGGCCGAACGGCTGCCGGTCTCGATCGAGCTGATGTTGCTCGCCGAGATCATTGGCCTTGCCATCGGCGTTCCCCTGGCCATCGCTTGCGCGGTGCGCAGCGGCAGCGTTTTCGACCGCTTCATGACCGGTACCGCCTTCGGCATGCTGTCGGTGCCGGCATTCTTGTCCGCGATCCTGTTGATCTACCTGTTTGCCGTCGAGCTGCGATGGTTGCCGGCCACCGGCTACGTGCCGTTCCGGGAGGATCCGACCGGAAATCTGCGGTTCTTGGTGCTGCCCGCGCTGACGCTGGCGGTCGCCGAATGGCCGGGGATCATGCGCGTGCTTCGTTCCGACATGATCGCGACCCTGCAGGAGGACTATATCGCGTTGGCCAAGGCCAAGGGATTGAAGGCGTCGCGCATCCTGTTCGTGCACGCCTTGAAGCCGTCATCGCTGACCCTTGTGACGATCACCGGCATCAACATCGGCCGCCTGATCGGCGGCGCGCTGATCGTCGAAACCATTTTTGCGCTTCCGGGGATCGGCCGGCTGCTGGTCGGCGCAATCTACACCCGCGACCTGATCATCCTGCAGGGCGTGGTGCTGCTGGTCGCCGCCGGCTTCGTGCTGATGAATTTTGTCGTCGACATGCTCTACGCCGTCCTCGATCCCAGGATCCGTCATGGCCACGCTTGAGCTTAGCATCGGCGAGGAGGTCGCCGTCACGCCGGTCAGGCGGACGCGCCGGCTCGGGCCGCTGTTCTGGGCGGCGATCGCCTGGATGACCTTCGTTTTTGCCGCGGCCGCGCTGGCCAACCTGCTGCCGCTGCCCAGCCCGACCGACATGGACATGCTGGAGCGCCGCGCGTCGATGTCGACCCAACACTGGCTGGGCACCGATGGCCTCGGACGGGACGAACTGGCCCGGCTGATCTATGGCGCGCGGATATCGCTCATCGTGGGCCTTTGTGCGCCGGTGATCGGGATCACGATCGGCGGCGCCCTTGGCATGCTGGCGGGCTATTTTCGCGGCCGCTTTGAAACGCTGGTGGTCGGCAGCATGGATGTGCTGCTTGCCTTTCCGCCGTTGATCTTGGCGCTGGCCGTGACAGCGTATCTCGGACAATCGATCCTTAATCTCACCTGCATTCTCGGCGTGCTCGGCATTCCCGCCTTCATGCGCGTCGCGCGGGCGGCAACGCTTACCCTGGCGCGGCGTGAATTCGTGATTGCCGCCCAGGCGCTCGGCGCGACGCATACGCGCATCCTGCTCCGCGAATTGCTGCCCAATGTTTTCCTGCCGCTGTTCGCCTTCTTCCTGCTTGGCGTTGCCGTCACCATCGTCGCCGAGGGCGCATTGTCTTTCCTGGGCTTGGGGGTGCCGCCTCCGACATCGAGCTGGGGCAGCATGATCGGCGAGGGACGCGAGAGCCTGGAGATCGCGCCGCGGCTCGCCTTCCTTCCCGCGATCGCGATGTTCCTGACCGTACTGTCCTTCAACTTGGTCGGTGACGCGCTGCGGGCGCTCACCGATCCGCGTCAGGGTGCGCTGTGACAGAGCCCGCATTGCTGTCTGTCGAGGGCGTGTCGGTCGATTTGCCGACGCCGCGCGGCAATCTTCGCGCCGTGGATCAGGTCGATTTGAGGGTCGGTGCCGGTCGAACCCTCGGCGTCGTCGGCGAATCCGGCTGCGGCAAGACCATGTTGTCGCGCGCGATCCTGCAACTGTTGCCGAGGAAGGCCAGACTTTCCGGCCACGTGATGTTTGACGGTCGGGATCTCGTGGGACTTGATCCCGAACGCTTGCGCAAACTTCGCGGCAGGTCGCTCGCGGTCGTGTTCCAGGATCCGATGACGTCGCTCAATCCGGTGTTGACCATTGGCACCCAGCTTATCGAGACGCTGCAGGAGCACCTTGAGCTTGACGGCAATGCTGCAAAAAGGCGCAGCGCGGAACTGCTGGCCGCGGTCGGTATTCCCGCGCCGGAGCAGAGATTGACGCAATATCCGCATCAGCTCTCCGGGGGGATGCGGCAGCGGGTCGCGATCGCCATCGCGCTGTCGTGCGAGCCGAAGCTGCTGATCGCCGATGAACCAACCACCGCACTTGACGTGACCATCCAGGCCCAGATTCTCGATCTGCTGGCGCGCGAACAGCGCCGCCGGCATATGGCCATGATCCTGATCACGCATGATCTCGGCGTCGTCGCCGGCCGCACCGACGAGGTCGCCGTCATGTACGCCGGCCGCGTCGTCGAACGCGCGCCGACGCCGGCGCTGTTCAAGAAAATGCGCATGCCCTACACCGAGGCGCTGCTGGCGGCGATCCCGAAGATCGACGCCGCCCCGCACACGCCCTTGCCGGCGATATCGGGACGACCGCCGGACCCGACCCGGCCGATCCAGGGTTGCGCGTTTTCACCGCGCTGCCGCTACGCCGCCGGCCAATGTCATCGCGAGAAGCCCTCGCTCGCCGCCGCGGAATCGCTGCACCACCAGTACGCCTGCTTTCACCCGATTGAAGTCGCAACCGGCGTTACCGCATGATGCCAATCAGTCAGCCATCGCCTTCGCGCGACCCTCTTCTCAAGGTGGAAAACCTCGTCGTTGAATATGCCGTGGGCGGCAAGACGATCCACGCGGTGTCGGATGTAAGCCTGCAGGTTGCGCGCGGCGAGACCCTTGGTCTGGTCGGAGAGTCCGGTTGCGGCAAGTCCACGCTGGGTCGCGCGGTGCTGCAGTTGCGGCGGGCCGTCTCGGGGCGGGTTCTGTTCGATGGCCAGGACCTCACGGCGATGCAGGGCGACACGCTGCGGCAGATGCGCCGGCGCGTGCAATTGATCTTCCAGGACCCGATTGCCTCGCTGAATCCGAGGCGGCGTATCGGCGACATCATCGCCGAGCCGCTGGTGATATCGGGCATCAAGGACCCCAAAAAACGCGAACAGCTCGTCCGTGATGTGCTCGCTGCGGTCGGCCTCGACCCTGGTCTCGTGATCGGACGCCTGCCGCATGAATTTTCCGGCGGGCAATGCCAGCGCATCTGCATCGCCCGCGCGCTGGTCCTCAATCCGGAGTTCATCATCTGCGACGAGCCGGTTTCGGCGCTCGACGTGTCGATTCGCGCCCAAATCCTCAATCTGCTGGAAGAGATGAAAGCGCGCTATGGATTGACGCTGCTGTTCATCGCCCATGATCTGGCGGTGGTGAAAGCGGTCAGCGACCGGGTGGCGGTGATGTATCTCGGCCGGCTGTGCGAAGTTGGCCCCTCCGAGCAACTGTTCGCTCACCCGGCGCATCCCTATACCGCGCTCCTGATCGAGGCCATTCCGGTGCCCGATCCGGACGTGCGGCCCGCCGAGAGCGTGGCGGTCGGGGAGCCGCCGTCGCCGATGTCGCCGCCCTCGGGCTGCCGTTTTCGGACCCGCTGCCCCAAAGCGGACTGGCGCTGCAGCGACGAAGTGCCGGAGCTTCGCGCGGTGGCGCCGGACCAGTTCGTCGCCTGCCATCATCCCTTGATCGCAACGGCGTAAACATCTAGCAACGGCATAGGAAAGCGCGGCAACGTCCGGGCAAGACAATGAAATTATGGCGGGAGAGAAGCGATGAAGAGTTTCCAGGTCACCGATTTCAACGCCCCTTTGACCGAAGTGGACCAGCCGACGCCGCAGCCGTCGGGAACCCAGGTCCTGATCAAGGTGAAGGCGGCCGGCGTCTGCCACAGCGATCTGCACATCTGGGAAGGCGGCTATGACCTCGGCCATGGCCGAAAGCCGCTCTCGCTAAAGGATCGCGGCGTGTCGCTGCCGCGAACCATGGGGCATGAGACCGCCGGCGAAGTGCTGGCGTTCGGACCGGACGCCAAGGGCGATACCGGCGGGCTCAAGGTCGGCGACGTCGCGCTGGTCTATCCCTGGCTCGGCTGCGGCAAATGCGAGACGTGCCTGGCCGGCGAAGAGAACATGTGCCTGAAGCCCAATTCGATCGGGGTCTATTGCGACGGCGGCTATGCCGACCACATGACGGTGCCGCACCCGAAGTATCTGCTGAATCTGAAGGGGCTGGATCCCGTGACGGCGGCGCCCTATGCGTGTTCCGGCGTCACCACCTACAGCGCGTTGAAGAAGGTCGAGTCGAGCTTCAACACCCCGATCGTGATTTTCGGCGCCGGCGGTCTCGGCCTGATGGCGCTGTCGCTGTTGAAGGCGATGGGCGGCAAGGGCGCCATCGTCGTCGATATCGATGCGCGCAAGCGCGAAGCGGCTGTGCAAGCCGGCGCGCTCGCCACCGTCGATGGCAAGGCGCCCGACGCGCTGGAACAGCTCGCCCAGAAAGCTGGCGGCCCGATCCGTGCGGTGATCGATCTCGTCGGCAACGCCGCGACCACGCAGCTCGGCTTCGACTGCCTGAGCAAAGGCGGCAAGCTCGTGATCGTCGGCCTGTTCGGCGGCGGCGCGCCGTGGGCGCTGCCATTGATTCCGATCAAGGCCATCACCATCCAGGGCAGCTATGTCGGCAACCTGCGGGAGACGCAGGAACTGCTCGATCTCGTGCGCGCCAAGAAGATCGGGCCGATCCCGGTGACGCCGATGCCGCTGGCGAAGGCCAATGAGGCGCTGATCGATCTGCAACAGGGCAGGCTGGTCGGGCGCGCGGTGCTGACGCCATAACGCTCCGCCGCTTCCACCCGTCATTGCGAGGAGCCAACGGGTCGCGCGAATGCGCACCCGATGACAGGCTCCGCGACGAAGCAATCCATTCTTTCTTTTTGTGGCTCCATGGATTGCTTCGCTTCGCTCGCAATGACGGTGTTATTCCATCGCTTCTTTCTTTCGACTCTCCCAAAGGAAATTCCATGTCTGCCAATAACGCGTTCCACATCGCCGTGCTTTCCGGCGACGGCATCGGCCCTGAAGTGATGGCTCCGGCGCTTGAGGTTTTACGTAAGATTGAGGCGACGTCGGACCTGAAGTTTCGCTTCACCGAGGCGCCGGCGGGCGCCAACAATTATGCCGCGACGGCCTGCCGTCGGTGCGCTACCCCGACAACACCGAGATCATGCCGCAGGTGGAGCTGCGCTTTCAGTTCGACCTCTATGCCGGCGTGCGCCCGGCGCGGCTTATTCCGGGCGTGCCGAGCCCGATCGTCGGCGCGGATCGGCACGGCATCGATCTGATCGTGATCCGGGAGTCCACCGAAGGCCTGTTCGCGTCGATGGGGAAGGGCGTGGTCACCGATACCGAGGCGCGCGAGACGCTGGTCATCACCCGCAAGACCTCGGAGCGATTGTTCGAATTTTCGTTTCGTTTGGCCGAACGCCGCAAGGCGCGGGGCCGGCCGGGTCAGTTGACCTGCGTCGACAAAGCCAATGTATTCAAGGCGTTCGCGTTTTTCCGCGAGATGTTCGATGAGGCCGCCTCGCGCCATCCCGGCGTCAAAGCCGACCGGCTCTATGTCGATGCCTGCTCCGCGCTGTTGGTGAAGCGCCCCTGGGATTTCGACGTGATGGTGATGGAGAACATGTTCGGCGACATTCTCTCCGACATGACCGCCGGCCTGATCGGCGGCATGGGCATGGCGCCCTCGGCCGACATCGGCGACCGCCATGCGGTGTTCCAGCCGTGCCACGGCACCGCGCCCGACATCATGGGGCAGGGCAAGGCCAACCCTACGGGCATGATCCTTTCCGCCGCGATGATGCTGGACTGGCTGGCCGACAAGCATGGCCTCGAGGGCGCGGCCGAGGCCGGCGAGCGCATCGAGCGCGCCGTCGACAAGGTCTATGCCGGCGGCATCAAGCCGATGGAATTCGGCGGCAGCAACGGCACCGCGGATATCGCCAGGGCGGTGCTTGAGGCGCTGTAGGCGAGGGCGCGGCGAAATATCCGAAACCGTCATTCCGGGGCGATGCGAAGCATCGAACCCGGAATCTCGAGATTCCCCGATGTGCAAATTGCACATCTGAGGTTCGATGCTTCGCATCGCCCCGGAATGACTGTAGCTTAGATCGCTGCGTTGCTTCGCTCCTCGCAATGCGTCACTCCAATTCTTATACGACTTCGTCCTCGCGACGCGAAGCGCCCGAGGCGTTGATGGATCTTCCGCCCAAAGAGGGCGTGGGGAACGCCGGATGCCCGTTGCACCCGCGGCCTCGCGTGCCACTTTGCATTGGTAGAACGCACACGAGTAAACGAGTACACCGGAATCACCCGACGTTCCCGCACGCAATGGTTTTAACGGTTTCCTTCGTGCTCTCCCCGGTGACCG
>WNFD01002295.1_pt1 | contig 28681 bp, 27 predicted proteins | sample 5400491 | NCBI WGS metagenome assembly WNFD01 (sample SAMN13153343, study PRJNA577476) | soil metagenome | isolation source: 120 cm saprolite under Douglas fir tree site 2 hole 2 replicate 2 | place: USA:California | collected 2015-04-18
TGACTAAGGACGGTGCGCCGGAACCCGGCCGACAGCCGCCAGTCCAGCGGCAGGTCGAAAGCGCGCCGGCGGCCCGCGAAGTACTCCTCGAGCTCCCGCGCGGCCGGGTCCAGGCGGGCCGGGGCATGAAGGATGCGCGGGCTGACCTTGCCCGCGAGAGCCTGCAGTACAGCGTCGTGGTCCTCGCGGGCGTAGGCCACGCGGACCAGGCCCTGCTCAGTGCCGGCGAGCAGCAGCGGGCCGACCGGGCTGTCGACGATCCGGTAGGCGACATCCAAGATGCCGTCGCGCTGGGCAACGGCGGCCAGCCGGTCGTGCAGCCGACTCAGGTCGCCGGGAGCTTCAGGGAAGGCCCGCGCCAGGTCACGGGACACGTCATCCGTGTTCATCGGGGCTCTCCTTTCCATACCGTCGCGTCCCGCAGGAACGCCCGGAGGGGCCGCAGCCCAGCGCCCCCGTGTGCGGCGACGAATGCCTCGAACGGCTGCTTGCCTGTCATGCCCTGAAGACGGCCGGAGCCAGGACTTCGTGAGGTCACTCGTGACCAATTTCTCGCTGCGCGGCGGCTGCCGGTCATCGTCGGCGCCGGACGGATCGGTGTCCACACCGAGTGTGAACCGAGCCGGGAACCTGTGATGCTCAATCTGGCCCCGCCTCGCCGCCGTGTTCGTGGTCCTGGTGATACCCGGTAGGGTTTCGTGCTGCCAGGCCAGCCGCGTGGCCGACCGTGTCGGCCAGTCAGAGCTGGTAGGTGGCTTCGATAGGGAGTCGTCGCTGCGGGCTGATGACTGTCGGCTCGGTGGATTTGGTCGAACCCCCTATAAAGCGCCTAATCCTCCCACAAGCCCGAATCCTCCCCGCAAATATTCATCTTCCTTGAACAGGTAAGCTAAAAGGTATGGATGGGGCTAACGGGATCAATGGTGCGTTCCGAAGGGGCGGGAGGCCGCGCCAGCGCCAATGCGGCGGCGTGCGGAACGGGGGGAGCGAATCGGGGCGCGTGCGGAACTTGCGCGTGCGGAACAGGGGGCGTGCGGAACAAATGAGCCCCTGCCGGTTCCGGCCTGGCGGCCGCGTTAGGGCTGCGGCTCAGTGCTGTTCGCCCAGCGCCAGCCGCGCAGCGCTGACGTCGTCTCGGCCGTGGCCGGCCTCCACGGCCGCGCGCCACTGGCGGGACAGCGCCGCCAGCACCGGCAGCGTGTCGGGGCCGGCCGCTTCCAAGGCCAGGTCCACGTCCTTGAGCGCCCACTCCAGCGGAAACTCGGGCGCATAGTCACCTCGTTCCATCTTGTGCAGCTTGGCGTCCGCGATCGGCGCGTCGAGCGGCCCGCCCTCGATGGCTTCCGCCAGCTTGGTCGTGTCGATGCCCAGTCGGTCGGCCAGCTCCAGAGCCTCGGCCACGCCCTCAATCAAGGTCGACATGTAGGCGTTGACGACCAGCTTCAGCTTGCTGCCCTGACCCGCCTCACCGAGCCACGCGGTCTTGCGGCCAATCGCCGAAAACGCCGGGCGCACGATCGCCTCCGCCTCGGGCGGTCCGGACGCCAGGATCAGCAGCTGGCCGGCCTCGGCGGGACCCTTGCTGCCCGACACCGGCGCGTCGACGAACAGCACATCGGGCCGGAGCTGGCCGAGCCGGCTGGCTATCTGGACCGTGTCGGTAACGCCGATCGTGCCCATCTGCGCCCACGCAGCGCCCGCGGCGATCATCTGGGCCACGCCGCCGCCGAACATCACCGAGTCCACGATCGCGCCGGTCGGCAGCATGGTGATCACCACGCGCGCATCCCGGACTGCCTCTCCCGGTGATGCCGCCACCCGCACCCCGACATCGGAGAGCGGCGCTGTCGCCGACGGCGACCGGTCCCATGCCGTCGTGGCCAGCCCGGCGCGGGCCAGATTGCGGGCCATCGCCGAGCCCATGATGCCCGTCCCGAGCACCGCCACCCGCACATCCTCGCTATGGCCATCCGCAGCAGCCATCACAGTCTCCTTCCTCGTAATTGCCTACGGGAGGGACGCTACCCCTGCGTGGCGGCCTCATCGGTGACCAGCTCGGCGACCTCCGCCGGACTGCCGCGATCGCCTGCGTCGGGCGACTGCGCCGCCGGCGTCCGGGCCGGGGCGAACGCCAGGCCCGCGGCCAGGCAGGCAAACGGGAGGACGGGGAGCAGGTACCTGTAGTCGAAGTCGGCGACCGCGATCGGGAACGCGAGTAGCACAACCGCGGTAACCCACGGCAGCATGCTGCAGGCACGGGGCGACCAGGCCAGGCGCGGCGGCCGCCCTCTGAACCGCCTGATCCGGATTACCCCGCCGAGCCCGGTGAGGAGGATCAGGCCGAACAGCGGCCCGCAGGTGTAGAACACCCGCTCGTACCCGGCGATCAGGAAGGCGAACGGCTTGACGACGCGGCTCGGGGTGGCGTGGCCGTACCGCACGGCGTCGGCGTAGGCGGTGCCGCCGGGGATCCAGGAGTGGTTAGCCGGGACCCGTTGCGGCTTCAGGTGGAAGTAGTAGTAAGACACGGTGCCTGGACCGGGGTACTTCTGCCGCGGCCACTCCACCGAGAGCGCTAGGCCACTCAGCACCGAGTGCAGGTAGCCAAGCGGTTGCGCCTCGACCGCGCGGATGGCGAAGTCACGAAGCAGCCTGTCGTTGGCCGCGCTCACCGGGCCGCCCGCGAGGTGGTGCACCTGGGGAGCGTGCCAGATGTAGTTACCAGGCGGCGTCCGGCTGGACGGCGACCCGGATGGGCAGATCTTGAGCTCGTCGGCCGGCGGCCTGATCACGGAGCATTCGGCGAACGAGGACACCCGCCCCCACAGGTAGAAGCCGTCGGACCGGGTCAGCGAGTAAGTGCCGGTCCAGGAGTGAAACCACCCCGCATAGGCCAGCACCGGCGCCACGCAGCCGACGGCCATCGCGCCTGCCGCCAGCCACCCGCGCCAGTTCCGCCATCCCCTATCCCTGAGATCGCGCAGCAGCAGGAAGGCGGGGAACAGGACGAGCACCGGCAGCCCTTCGCTGCGCACATCGACCGCGCACCCGGTCAGCAACCCCGCCAGGAGTCCGACCGGCCACGGGACGTTATCGCGCCACAGGATGAGCAGCATGGCCAGCAGGACGAGGAAGGTGAACAGCGCCTCGGCCATCACCATGTGCTCGTCTTCGATCACGAAACCGTCGAGCAACACGGGCAGCGTGGCCACGGTGGCCCAGCGTTGCGACACTCCGCTGCGCCGCAGCAGCAGGTAGATCATGACCGCGATGGCCAGACCCATCAGGTGCTGCACGCCGGTGACGAGCGTCAGGCTGTGGAATGGCTCCAGGGCCCGCAGGAACAGTGAGTAGCCCGTCGTCATGGACAGGTCCGGCCGCAGCCGAAGCGCGGCACCCAGGTACACGTAGGAGTCACCGGCGAACCAGAGCGCGCCGGGGTATCCGAGCATGGCCAGCAGCCGCAGGCCTGCCCCGGCCGCCAGCGCCGCAATGAAGGGGGAAGGGGAGGTGGGTGGGGGATTGCGCGCGATAAGCGCGCGCATGCGCGCCGCAAGCGCAACACCGATCCGCACTCCGGTCCTTTCCTGGTCGCCGCGAACCGCCTGAGCCAAAAATGACCAGACGGTGAACTCCTGCTTATCCAAAAGTGTCCCGCAGGTAATTTCTCCTTCGCCCACGCTTCCAGCTGGGCGACAAATTCCCGGGCATCCGACGGCCAGCCTAGCGACCTATAGGCGGCCTCATGGCCGCGCCGGCCCATTTCCGCCCGCAGCGAGGAATCCCCGGCCAGCGTGAGCACCGCGTCCGCGGCCGCCTGAGGGTCGCCGAACGGCACTACGAACCCGCATTCGTGACCGCAGGCGAGCTCCGCCGCGACGGGCAACGGGGTGGTCACCACGGGCACCCCGCGGGCCATGTAATCCACCACCTTGGTGGGCAGCGAGTGCCTGAAGTTCGGCTCGTCGTGCAGCAGCGACAGGCCGGCCAGCGCGCCGTCCAGCATCGGCATGGCCTGGTCGTTCGGGACGAAGCCGCCAGCGCAGCAGGCCTTCCGCCTGCGCCGGCTCGATCCGCGCCCGGGCGCGCCCGTCGGCCGGGCCGATCAGGTCGACCATGATGCCGTGCGGGCGCAGCAGCCGGGCCAGCTCGATCATGTCCTCGGTGCCCCGGTCCGGCGACAGGTGACCGACGTACACCACCCGCCGCCCCTCCCCAGGTGCACTGCCGCCCGGCAGGGCTTGAGGGGGCGGAACCTCCGGGACGTACGTCGTGTTCGGCACCACCGGGTGCGGCCGTGCGAACCGGGCGACGTACCCGTGTTCGGCCAGGATCAGGTGCACGTACCGCTCGGCCATCCGTTCCGCGGTGTGCACCGCTAGGGCGGCGGGCGGGCGGAGCGGGCGCGGCAGCCACGGCTTGGTGCTGAGCGCGGCGGCGGTGTCCTCGTGCACATCCCAGATCACGGGCGGGCGCCTGCGCCGCGCAGGCAGGGCGAGCAGCAGCTCGGGATCGTGGACGAGCAGCAGGTCGGCGTCGGCGGCGTGCCGGGCAAGGGCCGAACGGGCGGCGAGCAGCGCCCCGGTCCGGCGCCGCCCCGAGGCCCGGGGAACCGCCTTGAGGTGGAGCGAAGGCCCGGTCCGTTCGGGAAAATTGAATTTATCTGAATCCACCGGGGCCACGTACGTGACCTCGTGACCGGCATCGAGCAGGGCGCGTATCTGCCGGTGGTAGATGCGCGCGTCGGCGGGATGATGAACGATCGTGCACACCACCACCCGCATCGTGGTCTCCCCGCCGGTCAGAGGGCCTCGACGTGCGGCGCCGCTGGCGCGACGCCGCGGGTGTCGAGCATGAGCCGCGCCGTGCGGGCGATCTCGGCGAGGTCGTAACCCTGGTGCGGCTGCAGCAGGATCACCAGGTCGGCCGCCGCCACCGCGGCCGGGAGGTCCGCGGCGTGCGGCACGGCTTCGCCGTCCACCTGCCATTCGGTCACGTACGGATCGTGGTAGGCGACGGCCGCGCCGAAGGACGCCGCGGCATCCGCGCAGGACGGCGTGACCCCGCCGACGATCTTCGGCGTGTTCCGCAAGCCGTACTCCGGGTTGCCTGGGTCGATCCGCTCCGGGGAGAACGCGAGCGAGAAACCGATCCCGGCGGTCAGCCCGGACGCCTTTTCTAGCAGCGGGCGGACCACTTCCTCGGTGGTGCCGGGATAGGTGGTGGACTCGAGCGACACCAGCGTGCCCAGCCGCAGCAGCCGGCCCGCGGTCGCCGTCGCGGCCCGGACCGCGCTCAGGTCGGGGCCATCGGCCACCGACAGCGGCGTCGGCACGCAGATGACGATGACATCCTGCGGACCGATCCCAGCTTCGTCGCTGGTGACCAGGAACCCCTGGCCGAGCATGGCCGCCACCTCGGCGTCGGTGACGTCGTCCACGTGCGACCGCCCGGCCATCAGCCCGTCGGTGATCTCGGCGCTGGTGTCGTAGCCGGTCACCCGGAACCCGGCGCGCGCGGCCTGGACGGCGAGCGGGAGGCCGACGTAGCCGAGCCCGATGACTAGCACGCCCTGCGCCGGCATGTAACCCCTACCTAAGTCGCCCCAGACGCGCGTACGCGTCCTGATACCGTGCCGCATTGTGCGCCCAGGTACGGTCCCTGGCCGCCCATTGGCGGGCATTGTCTCCGAGTTTTCTTCGGATATCCGGACTGTAAAGCAGGTATTCAAGGCAATCGGCGAGCGACACCGGATCTTGCGGTACTGTTTGCATCCCCGTCACTTCGTGTTTGACGATTTCGGTTAGTGCTTTCACTTCACTAGTGACCACGCACAGTCCGCTCGCCATCGCCTCCACCGGCTTCAACGGGGTCACGAGCTGACACACCCGATCTGGGGTACGCGGGACGACGAAAATATCGAGGAGCGCGTGGAATTGGCGTACTTTCGCCGCGGGCACGCGGCCGGTGAAGATGGCCGCCTCGGCCAGGCTGAGGCCTGCCGCCTGGCGCTGCAGGGCGGCACGTTCGGGCCCGTACCCGACGATCAGCGCCCGGGCCGGCACGCCGCGGGCGCGCAGCATCGAGGTCGCCTCGAGCAGCGTGCCGATGCCCTCGTGCGGGACCAGAGTGGACACCACGCCGACCACGTACTCGTCCGGATCGATGCCGAGGGTCGCGCGCAGCGCGCTGGCATCGGGCAGCGGCCGGAGGAATTCCTCCGAGACGGCGTTCGGCACGATGAGGATTTTCTCCGGCGGGACGCCGCGGGCCACGATCTCGTCCCGCATGGCCTCGCCGAGCGTCACCACCAGGTCGGCGGCCAGCATGCACCGGGTCTCGAGGTCGCGGTTCTGCCGGTAAAGCTCGCTCCTCGCGAGCTTCTCGCTGTCCGGGTACCTGGACAGCCAGGTGTCCTCCCAGAACCCGCGCACCTCGTACACCACCGGAAGGCCGTACCGCTCGAGCAGGGCCAGGGCGAGCCTGGCGTTGGCGAAGTTGCTCGCCGCGTGCAGCACCGCGGGCCGGATCCGGCCGGTCAGCCTGGCGGCGAGCTCGCGCCCCAGGTCGGCGGTCTTGGGGTCGGCGTCCGCGCGGCCGGGCATCAGCCACGGCAGCAGCCGGTGGTAGGGGACGCCGTCCAGCACGACCAGGCGCCGGCCGTCGATCCTGCCCTGGGTCACCGGGAACCCGCACCTGGTCGCCACGTGCGGATCGAGCCCGGCGGCCCGCTGGGCCGCCGCGATCTCATGCGTCCTGATCGTGTACCCGGCGCTTGTCGTCGGCAGCGCGTCCGTGACCAGGTGCAGCACGCGCCCGGGGACCGGGGTAAGGCGGCTCGCACCCGCTTCAGGCCGCAGCCGGGGGTGGGTGCCGTCCAGGACGGCCCGTTCGGCGGCCAGCGTCCGGCGCAGCCGGCGTGCCCGCCTGCGGTGGGCCGCGCCGCCCAGCCCGCGGGGCCGGTCAGGTGCCTCGTCCAGGGCGCGGACGGCCTCGGAGAGACGGCCCTCGCGCCAGGCCAGGCGAGCCGCCAGGGCGGGACGGGCCCCGTCGCTCCCGGCGAGCCGGGCCAGGGCGGCCGCCGCGGTGGCCGGCTGGTCCACCGCCAGGCTGAAGGCCGCCAGGCGCCGGGGCGAGTTGTCCAGGGCCGCCAGCGCCGCGTCCCGCTCCCCCGTCCCCCACAGCACCGTCGCCCGCCCGTACGGGCCGGCGAGCCTGAGCGATCCGCGCAGCGGGCCGGGCAGCACCCGCCAGGCCAGCAACAGCGCCCGGACCGGGTCGCCGGTCGCGTGCCGCCAGGCGATCGAGGCCGCGAGCGAGAGCGCGCGGGGCGACAGGTGCCGAATGGACGTCGTCACGGCGGCGGATGTTAGCGGGTCCAGGTGAACGGAAAGGATGCGATGCGCTCACCCATCACGCACGTGCTCGGGGCGAGGCCGAACTTCATGAAGGCGGCGCCGGTGATCCGCGCGCTGGCGCCGCTCGGTCACGACCAGCGGATCGTGCACACCGGGCAGCACTATGACGAGCCGATGTCCGAGGTTTTCTTCGCCCAGCTCGGCCTGCCCCGGCCCGACGTGAACCTCGGGGTCGGTTCGGGTAGCCACGCGCGGCAGACGGCCGAGGTGATGACCGGCATGGAGCGGGAGTTCACCGAGAATTCACCCGCGCTGGCCGTGGTCTACGGCGACGTCAACTCCACCCTCGGCGCCGCGCTGGCGGGCGTGAAGCTCGGCGTCCCGCTGGCCCACGTGGAGGCCGGCCTGCGCAGCTTCGACGACTCGATGCCGGAGGAGATCAACCGGCGGCTGACCGATCAGCTGTGCGCGCTGCTGTTCGTGACGTCACCCGAGGCGACCGGGCACCTGGCCCGCGAGGGCCGTCCGGTGGGGTCGGTGCACCTGGTCGGTAACCCGATGATCGACACGCTACTGGCCAGCATGGCCAAGTTCGACACCGCGGCGATACAGGCCGCGCTCGCGCTGCCGGACAGGTATGTGGTGGCCACCTTGCACCGGCCGTCCAACGTGGACGATCCGGTGGGCGCGGCCGCCCTGGTCCTGGCCCTGCATGAGGTAGCGGACGAGCTGGACGTGGTCATCCCGGTGCACCCGCGGGGCCGCGCCGCGCTCGAGGCCGCCGGGCTCGGCGCGCACCCTCGGGTTCATGTCGCTCCCCCGCTGGGTTACCTGGAGTTCATCGCCCTGGTCAGGGGCGCGAAGGCGGTGATCACCGACTCCGGTGGCGTGCAGGAGGAAACCACCTTGCTCCGGGTGCCGTGCCTGACCCTGCGCCCGAACACCGAACGGCCGATCACCATCACCAGCGGAAGCAATCGCCTGGTCACCCGGCCTGAGCTGGCCTCGGCCGTGCTCAAGGCCTGCGACGACGGACCGTACGCGGGCGAGCTGCCGCCGCTGTGGGACGGCCAGGCCGGCCCGCGGATCGCCAGGATCATCACGGCCTGGCTCGACCAGGAGGGCCAATGAGTGAGCCGAAGGGGCGCGGCGTCGCCTGGACTGAGGAGCGAGGAACGAGCGACGAGGGAAGGCGACGCCAGTGAAGGGGAATGGGGAGGTGGGTGGGGCCCCGGAGGCGAGCGGGAGGCAGAGCCTGGCCGCGGAGCAGGACCGCCGCGCCGGGGCTCGGCGCACCCGGATCGGAGACGGCCGGCTTTACCCCGCCGGGCCTGGTCATCACCGGGGTGCTGACCGCACGCGCCTGCGCCACGCTCGCCCCGGACGCGGCCGTGCATCCGCTGCTGCCGCACGACGCGGACGTGATGCTGGAAAGCGCAGGAGCCGACCTGGTCCTTATCGAAGCCGCGGCCATGCTGGCCAGCTCACCGTGGGCCTACGCGGGCGATCCGGCCGCGGTTGACCGCGGCCGGCGGCTCGGCCGGCTGATCGCGGCGGCCCGCGCGCTGGGCAAGCCGGTGATCTTCATCCGCAACGTTCCCGCGCACCTGGCGCCGGGCCTGGAGTGGGTCGCCGCCAGCTGCGACGCGGTATCCGATGACGGGTTCGGCGTGCAGCTCGCCCTGTTCAACCCGATCGGGCTGGCCGGCTCCCGCCCCGGCGACCCGGTCTACGCCGACCCGCGGGACCCCCGCGAGCCGCCGGCGGTGCGGGCCTTGCTGGACGAAGCCGCTTCGGTCCACGTGACCGGATCGGTCCCGTGGCGCCGCCGGCCCGCGCTGTACCGGGAGCACGCCCTGTTCGTCACGGTGTCCGCGGACCAGACCCGTGAGCAGCTCGCCTGCGGCGCGCGCGTGGTCATGATCGGCGGCGAGCCGGTCACCGGTGCCGTCGCGCCCACGGGTGAGGTCTGGGACGCCCCGGCGCTGCGGGATCAGATCGCCGCGCTGCGGGCGTGCGTGCCGCTCTCCGAGGCGGAGGTCCTGCCCGTGCTGCGGGACATCTTCGCCGCGCAGGCGACCCCGGTCAGGCTCACGGCGCTGGCCGGGCTGGCCGGGCTCGGTGACCGGATGATCGCCCTGACCCGCCAGCGGATCACCCCGGCCGAGCTGGTCGTGGTCGTCGAGGCGCCGGACGCCGCCTCGGCCGAGTCGTCCGCCCGGGCCGCCACCGCCGCGCTCGGCGACCTGGCCGACCGGGGCGTGAGCATCCGCACGGTCTCCATGGTGACCGACGAGCCGGGCGCGCCCGACCTTCCCGGCCTTCCGGATCCGGCCGGCTGGCTGCGGCGAGCGTAGCCCGATCCCCGTGGGTCGTGCCGTGGCAGGCCGGGCGCGAATACCACGACTCCTACGTTCTCGACCTGGCCTGCGCGCGGGAGTGCTCGCAGGCGGACGCGGCCGGGTACGCCGGTACCGCCTACGCGTTCACCACCTCACTCGAGCCGGCGCTGGCCCGGCGGGAGTTCTTCACCTCCGGCGACCCTGGTCCCGGGCTTCGGCTCTTTTCCGTTAGTTAACTAAGGAGCATCCGCGTTGACCTCTCGGGCGCTGGTCTACGGTGACATCGACCTGAACCTGATCGACGGTTCGGCCATCTGGCTGCAGTCCGTGACGCAGGCGCTGGCGCGGGCGGGCTGCGCGGTGACGCTGGTGCTCAAGGCGCCCGTCCGCACCAGCCGCCTGATCGCGCCGCTGCTGGCCGAGCCCGGCATCACGGTGCGGCGGCCGTTCGAGGAGCATCTGCTCGAGGGACTCGAAGGGCTCGAAGGGGCGAGGCCCATCCGGGCTCCGGCCGTCTCCGGGCTGCTGACCAGGCTCGACGCCGAACAGCGGCACGACCTGGTGGTGCTGCGCGGCCGCGCGGTGACCGCGGCGGTGGCCAAGAGCGAGGCGTTCGCCGGGCGGTTGTGGCCGTACCTGACCGATGTCCCGCAGTCCGTCCCCGGGCTGACGCCCGACGCGGCCGACGAGCTCGAGACGATCGCTTCCGCCGCGCGTTACCTGTTGTGCCAGACCGAAGAGCTCCGCTGCTTCCTCGAGGGCAGCATCCCCGCGGCCTGCGGCAAATGCGTGCTGCTGCCGCCGATCCTGGCGGACGTACCCCCCACCCACCTCCCCGATCCCCCTTCACCGGGCGCGGCCGCGGCGGGCACTCCGCTTCGCCTGGTCTATACGGGCAAGTTCGCGCCGCGGTGGAACACCCTGGAGATGACCGAGCTTCCCGTCCTGCTTTCCGCCCGCGGCGTCGCCTCCGAGCTGCACATGGCCGGCGACAAGATCCACGATGACGCCACCGGCTACCAGCAGCGGATGCGTGCCGCGCTCGACGCCGACGGCGTGACCTGGCATGGCGGGCAGTCACGGGAGGATGCGATGCGGCTCGCGGCGTCCTGCGACATCGGGCTGAGCTGGCGTCATCCCGACCTGGACGCGAGCCTGGAGTTGTCCACGAAAGTGCTGGAGTTCGGGGCCCTCGGACTCCCGGTCATCCTCAACCGGACCCAGATGCACGAGGCGCTGCTTGGTGCCGACTACCCGCTGTTCGCGGCCAGCCTGGCCGATGTGGCCACGGCGGCGGCCGCGGCGGCAGTCGAGCCCGGCCTCTACGGGCTCGCGGCGGAGCGGGCGAGCCGCGCCGCCGAGCGGTTCACCCTGGACCGGGCCGCGGAGCGGCTGCGCGGCTACCTGGCCGCCGCGGTGCCCAAGGGGGGCCGCGGGGGTCTAGGGGGGACGGCTCCCCCCCAGGAGCGGGGGGTTCCGGGGGGTCGTCCCCCCGGGCCAGCTCAAGATCGGGGCCGTGAACCAGGTGATCTGCGTGAGCAAGCACTATGCGCGGCTGTGCCGTGAGCGCACCGGCTGGCCCGAGACCAAGGTGGCGACGGTACCCAACGCGCTCGACGTCGCCCAGCTCGACCGGCCCAAGCTGGACGGCGCCCGGTTCCACCTCGGCATGGTCGGCATGGTGCCCTCGCGCAAGCGCCTGGACCTGGCCCTCGACGTGCTCGAGGAGCTACGCCGCGAGGACGACAGGTACCTGCTGTTCATCAAGTCCGGGATGCCGTGGGAGCACTGGTGGGTGTGGCAGAACCCGGCCGAGCGCGAGCACTACGCCGACGCACTGCGCCGCGTCCAGCGGTCCCCGCTGCTGCGCGGGGCCGTGGTGTTCGACGACGCCGGACCGGACGTCGCGGCATGGCTGCGCCGGGTCGGCTTCGTGCTGTCCACCAGCAACGACGAGAGCTTCCACGTGGCCCCGGCAGAGGGCATGGCGTCCCGGGCGGTGCCGGTGCTCCGGCACTGGCCCGGTGCCGAGACCATCTACGACATGCGCTGGATTCACCGCGGGCCGGCCGAGATGGCCGCCGCGATCATGGCGCTGGGGGACGAAGGCGACTGGCGCGCGGCCGGTGACGAGGCGCACCGGCAGGCGGCCGCCGCCTTCGGCCTGGCGCGGGTGTGCGAGGCCTGGCGGGGCCTGCTCACCGCCGACCTGGACCCGGCGGTGCCCGGGCCGATTCTCGAGCTGCTGGGTTCCCCTCGGCGGGGGCGTACCTGGCCGCCCTGGCGCCGTCGGCGGCGGCCGTGGCCCGCGGGCCGCTGCCCGCGCTCGACGACTTCTACCTGGTGAACCGGGCCGGCCGGTGGTCGGCCGCCGCCCGGCAGGCCTACGATGGCCCTGTTCCTGCGTGGCTACGTCCTTGACCACGGCGAGGCGAGCCGGATGTTCGGCATCCTAAGCAGGCGGGCCGCCGAGCGTTCGCTGCGCTCTCCGCAGGCCGACCCGCACGCGGCCTGGGCGCTGGCCACGCTGGCCGCGCTGCTGTCCGGTGACTGGCTCAACGCCCGCGAGCCGGCTAGCCGGGCGTAGATCATCATCGGAGTCCAGACTGTCGCTCCCGACAGGGTACTTTCGTAACCGCATCGCGCGGAACTGTCCCGTGCGCTGAGCCTGCCGATCTGCCCGCCAAGAGAGGTCCTGCGTGTTGTCGCTGGCGTCGCCGCTCACCCCATTCGTCGATGCGTTGCCGGTACCGGCGCGCATTCTGGCCAGCGAGCACGGCGGCGAATTGACAGTGCGCATCCGCGCGGCAACGCACCGGTTCCACCGCGACCTTCCCGAGTCGCGGGTCTGGGCGTATGACGGCGGCATTCCCGGGCCGGTGATCGAGGCCGAGCGCGGCCAGCAGGTCCGCGTCCATTGGCGCAATGAGATCGGTGAGGCGTATCCGGTGTCCGTCACGCTCGCCCCAACCGAGACCGATAGCGACGGCGTCCCGGTTCAGTGCCTGCCGGGCCTGAGCGGCGGCACGCCCGATCCGAACGCCGCCGCGCTGAGCGGCTACACGGTCGTGCACCTGCATGGCGGGGTGACCGCCGCAATGTACGACGGCTGGACGGAGAATCTCTTCGCGCCCGGTCAGCACGCGATCAGCGACTATGCGATGGACCAACGCGCCGCGTTGATGTGGTACCACGACCACGTTATGGGGGCCACGCAGCTCACCGTCTATGCGGGACTTGCGGGCCTGTGGATCATCCGCGATGGACGCGAGCGCGAGCTCGGTCTCCCCGAAGGGCCGCCGTTCGAGGTGCCGATGCTGTTGCAGGACCGCAACTTCGGCCAGGACGCGAACGGCAGGCTCACCGGCGAGCTCGTACACAAGACCGACCCCGGGACGATGGAGGCCTTCGCGCCGTTCACGGTCGTCAACGGCAAGGTGTGGCCCGTCCTCGACGTGCAGCCGGCCATGTACCGCATGCGCATGCTCAATGGATCCAATGCCCGCACGTTCCGGCTCGTCCTGTTGCGCGATGGCCAGCCGGAGCTCGGCCGGATCACCCAGATCGGCACCGATGGCGGCCTGCTCCGGGCCCCGGTCGCCCTCCCGGCCGACGGGCTCGTGCTCGCCTCAGCCGAGCGGGCCGACCTTCTGGTCGACTTTTCCGACCTTCGGCCAGGCACCGAGCTGACGCTCGTCAACACCGCGGGCGCCCCGTTCAACGGGACGCCCTTCCCCGCCGCGGGCGCTCGCGAAGCCGCCGACCCCGGCCGGCTCCTGCCCTACCCCGACGTGATGCGCATCCGCGTCGTCGCGGGCGTCCCGGCGCGCCGCCCGCGGCCGGAACGCCTGGCCGCCGACCTCACCGCTCCGACCAGCGAAGACCTCAGCGGCGCGGTGCGGCGCGCCGTCGCGCTCGTCGAGCAGGAACTCCACGACGGGCCCAACATGCTAACCATGCGCGAGCTCGTCGAAACGCCCGCCAGCGACGTTCACGAGCCGGTGATCACCATCGTCGACCAAGACGGCAAGACGATGACGCGCCTGCGTACCGTGGCAGCGCACTTCGAGGACACCGTCACCTTCTTCCCGACGCTCGATGAGTGGGAGGTGTGGCAGCTCATCAACCTCAGCGGTGACACCCACCCGATCCACATCCACCTCAGCTCCTTCCACATCCTCGGGCGGCGTGCGATCACCGTCACCATCCCTGACAACGGCATCGCCGACCGCCAGACCACCGCCACCGTAGGCCTCACCCGCGACCCCGGCGACCCGCTCGGCCACCTCGTCGACGCCAACGAGCAGGGCCTCAAGGACACCGTGCGGGTCAACCCCAACGAGATCGTCGAGCTCGCGATCCGCTTTGAGACCTACAGCGGCCGCTATATGTATCACTGCCACATCCTCGAACACGAGGACCGCGACATGATGCGCCCTATCGTCGTGATGCCCGCGCAGCTCGCGCCTTTCATGAGTTGAGTGCTGCGTCGCTCTCTTGTCGAGAAGGCGGCTAGCGCGTTAGCCGCGGCCGTACCGCGTCTCGGCCTGCCAGAAGTACAGCACGCCCGCGGCGAGCGTGACGATCGCCCAGCCGGCCCCGGCCAGCCACAGCGCAGAAGTACCGCCAGACCCGGAGCAAGAACGGGATCAGCTGGCTGATGTCCTGGGCGCCGGCGCCGACCCGGGCCAGGATCAGCGCGGCGCCCATGTTGAACGTGGCCTGCATCAGCAGCGCCGGGATCAGCAGCAGCCAGTACCAGGTGAGCGGTTCCCCGGTGCCCAGCACGATGGCGAACAGCACCAGCAGGGAGAGCAGCAACTGCTGGAACTCCACCAGCACGTACGCCAGCGGCAGGCAGGCACGGGGGAAATGCAACGCGCGTATCAGCGTGATATTCGCCCGCATCACGCTGGAGCCGACCACGATCGAGCGTTCGGTGAAGGAGAAGATAAACACGCCGGAAACCAGGTACGCGGTGTAATTGCCGATGCCGCGATTAGCCTGGAAGATGATCCCGAAGATCACGTAGTAGACGGACGAGTTAAGTAGCGGCGTCAGCACCTGCCACAGCTGGCCGAGCCGGGCTTCGGCTTACATCGACACGTTGCGCGCTGTGGCGTAGGCGACGATGAAGTGCCGCCGCTGCCACACCATGCGCAGGTAGGAGGCCAGGCTGGGCCGCGCGGAACTCGGCCGCAGGCCGTACTCGGCAGCCAGTTCCGCCAGAGGTTGGCTCCCCTCGGCCGGCTCGGTGAGCGTGTCACCCTCGGGCGCGAGCGCGGCCCCGTTCAGCAGGTCGCCAGGAGCGGTCAGCCGCCCGCGGTCTCTCATGGGTGTGGAGTTTATAAGAACGGCCGTGGCCAGCGCGGATATCGCGGGGCCACGGGAAAATCGTTTGCCCGGAATTCGGCGGTCATTAACCCGCCGTACCCACTGCTCTTTATTTCTGGCCGAACGGCGTGGGTTCCCGCACCCGCACCCGGATCACGCCCGATCGGGTCTGATGAGCTGAAACCAACGTTCGTTCGGCCCAAGGGTTTTAGTGGTTGAGATGGGCCGTGTCGTTGAACGACCGGAGCACCGCGGGGCCGTCCGCGTACCAGTCGATCTCGCAGAGGGCCGCCACGTCCAGGTGCATCCGGTACAGCGCGGGCGGCGGGGCGAGCAGGGCCGCGGCGACCAGCGTCTTGATCGGCGTCACGTGGCTGACGATGAGGACGGTCTGGCGTTCCCGGCCGGCCAGCACCCGGTGCAGCGCGGCGGTGACCCGCTCGCTCACCTCGGCCAAGCTCTCGCCACCCGGCGGCGCGACCGCCGGATCGGCCAGCCACGCGGTTACCTCGGACGGCCAGCGCTCTCGCACCTCGGCGAACGTCAGGCCTTCCCAGGCGCCGAAGTCGGTTTCCCTGAAGCCATCATCGGTCACCACCGGCACGCCGGTGACCGCGGCGACCTCCCCGGCCGTCTGCACCGCGCGCTGCAGCGGAGAGGTCACGATCGCGCCGATACCGGCCGACGCCAGCCGCTTGGCGGCGGCGATGGCCTGCCGCACCCCGGTGTCGGTGAGCGGGACATCGGACCGTCCGGCGTACCGTTTCTGCACCGACATGGGGGTCTGCCCATGCCTGAGCAGCAGAGTAACCGTGGGTTCGCCCTGAGCGGGCATCCAGTTGGTCCGCGTGCGCACCTAGAGGCCAGACTCGGGGGTGCGGACGAGAATCCGCCGGCACTCCTCGCACCTGACCACCTCATCGGGAGCCGACGCCCTGATCACGTTCAGGTCCACCGTGTTGAGGCTCAGGTGACATCCCTCGCAGCGGCCCGCCCGCAACGCGGCCGCGCCGACACCCCGGGTGCTTCGGATCTGATCGTAGAGCTTGAGCAGGTCGGCGGGGACCTCGGCGGCGATCTGGCCACGCTGGTCGGACGCCTTGCTCTCCTGCTCGTCGATTTCCTTGACGGCCGCGTCCCGCTTGGCCGCTACCGCGGCCATCTCGCTGCCCAGGCTGTCGCGTTCGGTGGTCAGCTCGTCGCGCCTGCTGTCGAGCTCCTCCTTGCGCTCCATCAGCTCGAGCACGACCTCCTCGAGATCGCCCTGCCTGCGGTGCAGCGACTCGACTTCGGACTGCAGGCTCGCCAGCTCGCGCGCGGCGGAGACCTGCCCGGCGTCCAGCCGGGCGCGGTCCCTGTCGATCCTGGTCCGGACCTGGTCCACATCGCGCTCCGCCCGGCCCTGCTCCCTGGCCAGGTCGCCGAGCTCGGTCTCGGTCACCACCAGGGCGTCCTTGAGCTCACTGGCTCTAGCCTCCAGGCGGGCCAGCTCGGCGACTTCAGGTAGTCCGCGCCTGCGATGGCCGAGGCGGGAAAGCTCGGCGTCCAGGTCGGCCAGTTCGAGCAGGCGGAGCTGGGTCTGCGATGATGCCTTCACGGGTCCCAACGTTAGTCGCCCCGGCGACCTGGTGGGGGTTCCGGGGGTTATCCCCCAGGCAAGCAGAGTGCATGGTAGACCTTGCGCCATGGAGATCCCTCAAGTTAGCCGGCCCTACATGCCGGGGTACGGCATCGCCGGACCGACGGAAGGCAGCGGACTCCTGCACTGGTCCTGGGCGGCGGAGCGGCTGACGGCCGCGCGTAACTACTGGGTCGCGACAGTATGGTCAGACGGGCGGCCGCACGTCATGCCGGTCTGGGGCATGTGGGACGACAGCACGCTCTGGTTCACCAGCAGCACAGGATCCCGGAAGGTCCGTAACCTGACCGGCGACCCCCGCTGCTGTGTCACCACCGAGGACGCCTCGGACCCCGTGATCATCGAGGGCACCGCACACATAACGACCGAGATGCCGGCGCTGCGGCGGGTGGTCGACCTGATGAACGCCAAATACCGAACGGACTACCGGGTGGACTTCCTCGATCCGGCCAAGAACGCGACCATCGGGGTCCGTCCGCGCCGCGTGTTCAGCATGCGGGCCGGGGACTTCACCGGATCCCCCACACGCTGGATCTTCGAGGATTAGCGGTAATAACAGCGCAACCTTCGCGGGACTAACTAAAGGCCGCGGGGCGGGTAGCGTGGACGGAGCGCCTACCCGCGACTTTCCGCCATGACATCAGCGTCCTCGCCCGTCAACGACCAGCCCCGGCACCCGCACACCCTCGCCGGGGCCGTGGCCGGCGTGCTCGCGGCGGCGGTCGCGATCGGCGCGGCTCAGCTCGCTGCGGGCCTCACCGTCCCGCAGAGCTCGCCGGTGCTCGCCGTCGGCCAGGCCGCCATCGACCTCACGCCGCCGCCGGTCAAGGACTTCGCCATCTCCGCGTTCGGCGCCAATGACAAGACCGTGCTGCTGGGCGGCATCCTGGTGCTGCTCGCCCTGTACGCGGCGGTGGTCGGGATGCTGGCGGTGCGCCGGCTCGCGTTCGGGATGTGGGGGCTCGCACTCTTCGCCTGCATCGGCCTGGCGGCCGCCCTCACCAGGCCCAACTCGACGGTGGGATATGTCGTTCCCACCCTGGTCGGCGCCGCCGCCGGGGCGTTCGCGCTGGCCCGGCTGGTCCGCGCGGCGGCCAGGCTCGGCGCCCCACCGGCCCGGACCCGGCCGCGCGGCAGGACCGCCCGGCGCGGCTCGCGCGCGTTCGGCACCACCGTGGTGCCGTCCGGCGTCGCTGCTAGCCCGGACGACGCCCTGACTCCGCCTGACCTTCCTGCTTCGCCGGACGGCCTTCCCACTCCCCCGGATGCTGCGGCACCTCCCAGGTCGCGCCCCCAACCGTCTGGGCCCGCGGGCTCCGCGCGCCCGGCAGACCCGGCCCAGGCCGCGGGCTCCGGCCGCCCGGCGGAGCCGGCCCAGCCCGCAGAACCCGGTGAGACGCCGGCTTACTCCTTTACTTACCTACCGAATCCAGACGATCGGGGGCCGTCTCGCTGGCCCGCGCGGCGGCGGTTCCTGGTCACCAGTGGGATAGCCGCGGCTGCCGCGGCGGCCGGGACGCTCGCTGGGCGCGAGCTGATCACGCGGCGCAACGTCAGCCAGGCGCGGGCCGCCTTGCGGTTTCCGCGACCCACGGTCCCCGCGCCGCCGCTTCCGCCGGCCAGCGACCTGAGCATTCCCGGCCTTAGCTCGTTCATCACCCCGGACGACAGCTTCTACCGCGTCGACACCGCCCTGTTCCTGCCCCAGGTGGAGCCGGCGACCTGGAAGCTGCGGATCCACGGGATGGTGCAGCGCGAGGTCATCATTACCTTCGACGAGTTGCTGAAGCGCCCGCTCATCGAGGACTACGTGACGCTCACCTGCGTATCCAACCCAGTGGGCGGGCCCTACGTGGGAAACGCCAGATGGCTCGGCGCGAGCCTGGGCGCCCTGATCAGGCAGGCCCGGCCCCTGGCGGGCGCCGACCAGCTGCTGTGCACCTCAGTCGACGGGTTCACCTCGGGCACCCCGCTGCAGGTCGTGCTCGACCGCCGGGACGCCCTGCTCGCCGTGGCGATGAACGGCACGGCGCTGCCCGTCGCGCACGGTTTCCCGGCGCGGATGGTGGTGCCCGGCCTGTACGGCTACGTGTCCGCGACCAAGTGGGTCACCGACATCGAGGTCACGACGTTCGCGTCGGCCTCCGCCTACTGGGTGCAGCGCGGCTGGTCGCAGCAGGCACCGATCAAGACCGAGTCTCGGATCGACGTGCCCGTGATCGGCGCGTCGCTTGCCCCGCGACTAACGCCGGTGGCCGGGGTGGCCTGGGCGCAGTACAAGGGCATCGCCGCCGTGGAAGTCAGGGTCGACGGCGGCCCGTGGCAGGAGGCGCGGCTGGCCTCGGTGCCTGGCATCGACACGTGGCGGCAGTGGGTGTGGGAGTGGCCGGCCACGCCCGGCAATCACCTGCTCGAAGCCCGCGCCACCGATAAGTCCGGCTACACCCAGACCGCGGTCCAGGCCCAGCCGGTACCTAACGGCGCCTCCGGCTACCCCTCCGCAGCCGTTACCGTCCGCAGCGCCTAGTAACCCTCCGTCGCCGCCGAGGAGCGCGCCACTTCCCAAGCCGTTACGCGTGAGACCTATGAGGCGGGCGAGACAGATGGGCAGGCACCACGGCGGTCAACCAGCCCGGCATGCTGCCGAATTCATCATCGTGGACAGAAACATCCCCTATGGGGGCAGTAACGGCCCACGATAATGTGCGTGTTTCACTCATGAGAGGCATGGGGCAGGCGGGACGCGACCCGACCGAGACGGGACGGGACGCGTGGGACAAATGGGGTTAGTGGGCGGGTCGGCGCCGGGTTACAGGCGGGCCGACCGGACGCGGATCGCCGCCCTGGCCCAGGCGCCTCCCAACGGCTGCTCCGGTTCGGCCTCTGCCGTCGTCATAGGCCGCTGCTCCGGTCAGGTCTCCGCCGTCGTCATCGGCCGCGGCTCCGCTTAGGCCTCCGCCGTCGTCATCGGCCGCGGCTCCGGTCAGGCCTCCACGGCCGTCATCGGCTGCGGGGCCTTGGGCCGGGGGATCTCGGCGAGGGCGGCGGTGAGGTTGTCGGCCATCTGATCCAGGGCCTGATCGAAGGCGGCAAGCGTGGCCGCCGGGATGCCGCGGGTGGCCAGGGCGATGACCTCGTGACCGGCGGCCGCCAGGTCCGCTTCCAGGGCGCGGGCCCGCGGTGTCAGCCGGTACCGGGTACGGCGGCCGTCGGCGGGATCGGGCTCCTCGCGGACCAGGCCGTCGCGTCTCATCCGGGCCAGCGTCTTGGCCATGGTCGACTGGTCGACGCTGGCGACCTCGCATAGCTCGCGCTGCGTCTGCTCGTCCCGCTCGTACAGCGCTAGGAGCGCTGGGAACTGCCCGGGCACCACCCCGTAAGCGGCGATTCGGTCACGCAGGGCGACCTCGAACAGACGGGCCAGCCTGTTGACCTGGTAACCGATTGAGGAGGCGGGCCGGAGCGGCTCGGTGGTCATGCTGCAGTGTTTACCATCTCCGGACGCCGGGCTGGGCTGCGGCGGCGGGTTAGGCCGCGGCCGTCGCGGAAGTTCAGGACCAGCAACCTCAAGTTGAGGACGCCTGCCAGTATCTCGGTGATCTCCAGGGCAGTCACGACGCCGCCGTTCGAGGCGCCGACAGTGATGCCGTCGAGGATCAGCGCGCACGGGACCAGCACCACGATCCCGGCCGCGGCAACGATCTGCATGCGCCGCTGCTTGCGGCGGATGACCGCGGCCCTGGATTTCCGCGCCAGACGGCGGCCGGTCAGCGCGGCGGCGGCCAGGCAGCCGACGAGCAGGGGCAGACCGAACACGATCCACTGGCGCAGCCTGTGGACGTCGGCCGCATTTCCTATCAGTTCGGTGATCGCGCTGGACAGCAGGAACGTCGTGATGAGCGCGAGCGCGCCGACCGCGGCGGCCAGGTGCGTGCGGACCAGGGATGATCTCGGCATGACAGCCTCCTTTATATGGCTTGCCATGATTATCGCATGGCAAGCCATATATAGCAAAGGCAGCCACCGGGGACCGGAGGGTTAACTTAGGGGCGCGAGGTGCATGTTCGGGGCATGCAGGCCGGGCCGTTGGGTAGAGGCTCTACCCCACGGGTGCGAGGAGCCTGTGATCAGGGCGCGAGCCGGGCCGTTCGGGATAAAGGTCTTTCAGAACCGGACTCGAGCAGATCGCGGAATCTGCGGCCGAACAGGTACGCGTCGCCCGGCCAGCGCGCGGACACGTAGTTTCGGTCCTGCACGACGAAGGCCGGGCGGTCGTCGGTCGCGGTGCCGCGCGCGGACGGCGTTACCGGCCCGCGCTCGAACTGGCCGTCCGAGTCGTCCAGGGCGGCCCGCACTTCGTCCTCGACGTACGCCGGGTAAGTGCGGTAGTAGCGGCCGAGCCGCCACGAGGTGGCCAGGTAGGCCGAACGCTCCATGTATTTGGGCAGGCACGTGGTCCGGCGGTCGGCCAGCACGCTGCGGCCGGTGGCCGGGTCGCGGGTGCGCGCCAGCACCAGCACGCCGTGGCAGATCGCGCCGACCGGCCTGCCCAGCCGCCAGAACCGGCCGACCTGCTCGCTGAGCAGCGCCGAGCCGAGGTACTGCCGCATGCCCGGGGCGTGCCCGCCGGGCAGGATCAGCCCGTCGAAGCCGGCCGGGTCCAGTTCGGCCCAGCCTACCGTCGCGCCGAACTCGGGCGCCCCGACCAGCTCGAAGTACCGTTTCCTGGCCTCCGGGGCCGCGCCGAACTGGCCGAACAGGACGCCGGTGAGCAGCCGGGGATCCGCGGCCGGGACCGTGGCCGCCTTCTCGGTGGCGAAGACGACCTGGTGACCGGCGTCGCGCAGGATCGACCACGGCACCGCGACCTCGGTGACGTCGAAATCCCGGTCGGGAAGGGGCAGCAGCACGCGCACCGGGTCATCATCTCATTGGCTACGTTTAGGCAGACGGTGCAGCAAACGGGAGGCTCGATGAGCGGCGATGCCGAGTTCACCAGGCTGGCGCGGGAGTACCTGGACGACCGGGCCGAACGGCATCCAGACATCGCCACCGGTCTCGGCGATCACAGGTTCGACGCCCGGCTGCCCGACCCTTCGGCGCAGGCCCTGGACGGGGAACGGCGCGCGCTTGACGGCTGGGCCGCACGGCTCGCCGCGATCGATCAGGACGCCCTGTCGGCAGAACACCGGGTGGACGCCGCGATGATGGCGGACAGCGTGGCGCGGCGGGTGTTCGAGATCGACGAGTTGCGCGAGCACACCTGGAACCCGCTGCAGGCCAATCCGGGCAAGGCGATCTACCAGCTGCTGGCCAGGGACTTCGCGCCGCTGCCCGAACGGCTGGGTTCGGTGGCCGGGCGGCTGGCCGAGATTCCCGCCATGCTGGCCGAGGTCCGCAGGCAGCTCGGGCGCATGCCCCGGGTGCACCTGGAGACCGCGATCGGGCAGTTCGACGGCACGATCGCGCTGGTCAGCAAGGAAATCGACGCCGCGCTTGAGGCCGCGCCGGAATGCGGCGCCCAGCTCGGCCAGGTGCGCCCCGCCGCCCTCGAGGCCCTGACCGAGCACCGGACCTGGCTGTCCGCGCGGCTGGACGAGGGCGGGGGGCCTGACGGCTTCGCTGATCCGAGGATCGGGGCGGAGCGGTTCGCCCGCAAGCTGTCGCTCACCCTGAGCGCGGCGGCGGACGCTGACGCGATCCTGGCCCGGGCGCAGGCCGACCTGGACCGGGTGAGCGAGGAGATCGCTCAGCTGGCCGCGCTGATGGCCGGCGTGGCCAAGCCCGGCCCAGGGGTCGTCCGGCAGGTGCTCGACCGGCTGGCCGAGGACGTGCCGGACGACACGAACATCCTGCAGTTCTGCCGCGACGCCCTCGCCGCGCAGACCGATTTCGTCACCGAGCGCCGGCTGCTCTCGGTCTATGACGATCCGGTCGAGCTGATCGTGATGCCGGAAATTGACCGCGGGGTCGCCGTGGCGTACTGCGACTCCCCCGGCCCGCTCGAGCCGTCGCCCCTGCCGACGTTCATCGCCGTCTCACCGACGCCGGCGGACTGGCCAGCGGAGCGGGTCGCCTCGTTCTACCGCGAGTACAACCGGCACATGGTGCACAACCTGATGGTGCACGAGGCCATGCCCGGGCACTACCTGCAGCTTCAGCACTCCCGCCGGTTCACCGGCTCGGGCACCGCGATCCGCGCCGCGCTGCGCTCGGGCTCGTTCACCGAGGGCTGGGCGGTCTATACCGAACGGATCATGGCGGAGCAGGGGTACCCAGGCGAGGGCGATCCCCGCGCGGTCCGGATGCAGCAGCTTAAGATGCAGCTGCGCACCGTCATCAACGCCATCCTCGACGCCCGGATCCACGGGCACGGCATGACCGAGGCGGAAGCCATGGCGCTGATGACCGGCCGCGGCCACCAGGAAGAGGGCGAGGCAGCGGGCAAATGGCGCCGCGCCCAGCTCACTTCGGCGCAGTTGTCCACCTACTACGTTGGGTACAGCGAGATCTCCGACCTGGCGGACGACCTCAGGGCGGCCGATCCCGGCCAGAGCGACCAGCAGATCCACGACCGCATGCTGGCGCACGGCTCGCCGCCGGTCCGCCTGCTGCGCACGCTGATCGCGTCGTAAAGCACTCGGTCGGTGCCGCGGCCGGATTGCGCTTACCGCATACCTAGGTCTGGTCCCGGCGGGGCGGGGCCAGATCTTAGGTGCGCACATCGGTCATCTGACCGACGCGGCGTGGCGGAGCCCGAGGCGAGACTAAGTCAGCTGGGCCGCTCCGGAGGGAACCGCCGGCTGCGCGGGTCGCAGTCGGTGCTGCGAGCGGTCCAGCCTCGCGGGCGTGGCTAGACCTTCTGGGCCCTCCTGGCGTTCGGGGCCTGCTGGCCGTCTGACACCGGGGGGACGGTGGCGGATCGCCGGAAGTACTCGCGCTCGGCCAGGGACCAGGCCAGCGACGTGAGCAGGTAGATCCCGGCCGCGAGCGGCACGAACGCGGCGATCACCACGGTCAGGTACGGAAGCGCCTTGACCAGCAGCCCGGTGCCGCCGGTCCCGGTGGCCGTGGCCGCGCCGTGAGAGCCGCTGGCCTGGGCCGCGCCGTGAGAGCCGCTGGCCTGGGCCGCCATCAGCCGGCCCAGCCGGGCCGATAGCCAGCACAGGCCGGCCAGCAGCGCGAACACGCCGAGGAAGACCGCCCCGTGCAGGCTCGCCGGGCCGACGCCGGTCAGCCAGTGCGCACCGAGTGGCACGCCGAGCAGGTGGTGGGAGAGCAGCGTGTTCAGCTTCCCGCCGACGAGCGGCGACCGGAACAGCAGGTACATGACCGACAGGAACGGCCACTGGAGCAGCAGCGGCGTGACGCCGGCGAACAGGCTCGTGCCCTCCCGCTTATACAGCGCGGACATCTCGCGCTGCAGCCGCTCCGGCTGCCTGGCGTACCGCTGACGCAGCGCCTGCAGCTGCGAGGCCAGCCGGGCCTGGACGGCCTGCCCGCGCAGGGCGCGCAGGCTGAGCGGCATCAGCAGGATCCGGACCGCCATGGTGAACGCGATAATGGCCGCCACGGCGGCCAGGCCGCCGAGAACGGGCGTGAGGATACCGGTAATCCCGGAAACAAGGTGGTACGCGGCGTCCACCGGGACGCCAAAGAAACTGAACATGAGAAGACGGCCTTCCAGCTACGACGGGATGAGGGCTGGAGGCGGCCGCCATCAGAGGCCGCAGGTCAGCGGGACGAGGTACGCCCGCGGGTCAGCGGGAGATGGCGGCCGCCGGGGCCGCCGACGGTGCTCTGGGCCTGGCTCGTCCCGCCGCGTCGGGATCGCGCTGACGCAAGAACGCCGCGCGCCAGGACTTCTCCCGCAGCGCCGAGGCACGGCGGATCATCGGGAGGGCGGCGGCCGTGCGGGAAACGCGCGCCACCGAGGTAAGCAGGGCCAGCACCGCGGCGAAGATGGCCCCGGCCAGGATGGCGCCGGCCAGCGCGGTCAAGCCCGAAGCGCCCGATGGGCTGACGGCGAGCTGCGTGAGGTCGCGGACAAGCCCGGCCAGCATGGCCAGCAGGCTGCCGAGAACCGTCATCGCCATCGTCCCGTCCGCCGAGCTCCGCGACTCCCCCGTCCCCGCCAGGGAACGCTACGCTCAGCGTACGCCGGCCGGCGCCAGCACAGCGACAGAGCTCAGCGACAGAGCTCAGCGACAGAGTTCAGCGACGGCGGCCAGCAGGCGGTCGACGTCGGCCTCGTCGTTGTAGTGGACCAGGCCGGCCCGGACGGCGCCACCGGAGTCCCGCAGCCCGAACGCGCCGGTCAGCTCCCACGCGTAGTTGTCACCGTGCCAGACGTTGACCTGGCGCGCGGCCAGGTGTTCGGCGACCTGCAGGGGTGAGTGCCCGGCCACGGTGAAGAAGGCCGTCGGCGCGCGCCGGGCGGCGCGCCCGTACAGCGTCACGTGCTCCATCGCGCCCAGGCTGCCGAGCAGGCGCGCGAAGAGCCGCGTCTCGTACTCCTCCACGGCGGCCATCGAGGCCAGCACCCGCTCCCGCCGGCTGCCGGTGGCGGTATCTGGGTCGGGGTCGAGCGAGGCGAGGTGCTCCACCGCCGCGACGACCCCGGCCAGGTCGGGGAACGCCGTGGTCCCGCGCTCGAACCGGCCGGGTACCCCCGCCGGGGCGGGCGCGAGCTTGTCCGGGTGCAGGGTCTCGAGCAGGGCGGGTTCGGCCACCACCGTGCCGATGTGCGGTCCGGACCACTTGTAGGCGCTGGTGGCATAGAAGTCGGCGCCGAGCGCCCTGACGTCCACCGGCACGTGCGGGGTGGCGTGCACGCCGTCGACGTAGACCAGCGCGCCGACCGCGTGCGCGGCGGCGGCGATGGCCGCCACGTCCGGCCTGGTGCCGACGACGTTGCTGGCCGCGGTGACCGCGACCAGCCGGGTGCGCTCGGACAGCAGATCGCCGTACTGGGCGGGCGGCAGTTCGGCTGTCGCTATATCGACTTCGGCCCAGCGGACCGTGGCACCGTGCCGAGCGGCGGCCTGCACCCAGGGCCGGATGTTCGCGTCGTGGTCGAGCCGAGACACGACCAGCTCGTCCCCGGGCTCCCAGCGCCGCGACAGCGTGTCGGCGAGCCGGTAGGTGAGGGTGGTCATGTTCGGGCCCAGGATGACGCCGTCCGGGCTGCCGCCGGTCAGGTCGGCCAGGGCCTGGCGGCATTCGGCCAGGATGGACCCGGAGCGCCCGCTGGCGGGGAAGGTGCCCCCGACGTTGCCGATCCCGGACCGGTAGGCGTCCGCGATGGTCTCGATGACCGCCGAGGGGACCTGGGTGCCGGCCGCGCCGTCCAGGTAGGCATAGCCGTCGCTCAGTGCCGGGTAAGCCGCCCGGACGCGTTTTACGTCAAAGGTCACGAATCACAGACTCTACTCTGGCGCCGCGCCGGTCCTTGGCGCTGCTGCCGCGTACAGTTCCCTGACCCGGCCCGCGAGCGCCGTGAAGAACCCGGCGAACCCGGCCACGGCCAGCACCGCGCCGACGACGACGTCCAGCCGGGCCGCGCCCGTCCACGGCGCGCCCGCCGGCTGGTACCGCAGCACGAACGGCGCCGCGATCAGCCAGGCCCCGGCCGCGAAGATGGCCGCTAGGCCGGCCAGCGCGGTCCTGCTCACCATGCCTCCTCCTCGCCGCCGCCGACCATGAGCAGTTCGGAGCCTGCCAGCATGGATTCGATCGAAGCCAGGCCCCCGGACCGGGCGGCCGGGACGGCCGGGCCGCTGGCCGCGGCCTGGTTGCCGTGCCCGGCCGGGACGCCATGCCCGGCCGGGACGCCATGCCCGGCCGGGACGCCATGCCCGGCCGGGTACACGTCGGATGTGGCCTGGTAGTAATCGGGTTCGCCGGAGGCAGCGTGGTCGCTGGGCTCGTCGTCCGGTTCAGGCCGGGAGCCTTCGGGCTCGCCGAACTCCCCCGGTTCATCCCTCGGCTCAGGAATGCCGGCCAGCGCCTGCCCGTTGACCACCTGCCCGTTCGCCGGCTCGGCCAGCAACGGGACGAGCAGCGCCCGCAGCTCGCTCAGGACCTGCGCCGGATCGGGAGTCCTGGCTGTTCCCTCGCCGTCACGCTGACGCCGCCGCTGTGCGCGGGCCTCCCGCCGAGCCTGCCAGTGCGATGTCCCGGCCAGGATCCCGTCGGCGCGCAGCTTGCGGCGCCAGGCGACCACCCAGCAGACCAGCGTGACCAGCGACACCAGCGCGAGGCCGGCTCCGGTCGCCCGGTCGGTCAGTGCCGCCTTACGCAGGCCAGGGCCCTGGTAGCCGAATGCGAGCGGGGCCAATGCCAGCCAGCCGGCCGCACACAGACCCAGGGTGGCCACGCACAACCCGGACAGGTACCGTCCAACGAGGCCCATTTATGACTCTCCGCAATTGAATGATCACACTTAGTTTCAAGGCGCACCACTCTAACACCTGGAGCCAGCCCGGATCCCGGCCCGACGCGGTCAGCAGGAAATGCCAGGGATCATCGCCGTCCCACCCGGTGAGCACCGGCCACAGCTGCGGCGTGCCCGCCCGCCACGCGGTCAGGACGAGCTCGGGGTCGGCCGGACGGTAGTCCTTGCCCAGCGACCTGGCCAGGTCCCAGGCGTGCAGGTGCCATTCGGCGCAGGCCGCACCCGCCATCGCGCCCACGGTGACGTCCGTCCCCCGGTACTTGTGGTGCGGCAGGTCCCAGGACAGCGGCAGCCGCCGCCCGTAAGACCGCGCCGACTCGGCGAACGCCATGATGTGCTCGGGCCCGGGCGCGTCCGGCACCGCGGCCAGCTCGGCGGAGTTCTGCCTGGCCAGCTTGCGGGCCAGCGAGTCCGCGGGCGCGCTGGTGGACATCAGCCGCGCGAGCCGGCTGGCCGGGGCGTCGTCGAGGTACTCGTGATAGTCATCGGCGACGCACCGCAGGTGACCGGCGAGGTCCACGGCCCGCCATTCGGTGCATGGCGTCGCCGCGAGCCACGTCGCGTCGGTGAACTGGGCGGCCAGCTCGCAGATCACCGTGACCCCGTCGCGATAGGCGGCCAGGACGCCCGCGCGGGATACGCTGCTCATCTACGCCTGGGGCGACTGGTGTTGCTGCGCTTCACGGTTCCTCTCCCTGCCGGCCATCCCGGCAACCGGTTCGCGAAGCCTCCGGGGCAGCCAGCGTGCCAGAGTTGAGGCGCGCCGACAAGCCGTACGCCCGAAGAAAAAATCAGGTGACAACTTCTCAGCTGCCCGGTTAACCTCGCGACTAATGCCCTCTGTTACCCCTTCGCTGGTCACGCACGCCTCCGCCAGGGTACGGCCAGTCGGGGCGCTGTGGCGGCTACGCGGCTACCTGAAGCCGTTCCGCACGCAGATGATCGTGATGCTCGCCGCCGCGCTCGGCGCGGTCGCCGCCGAGATTGCCATCCCGCTCCTGACCAGGTCCGTGGTCGACGGCGCGATCGCGCACGGCGACAAGCGCCTGCTGATCCCGCTGGCCCTGGCGGCGGTCGGCCTCGGCGCGGCCGTGGCGCTGCTGAACATGATCCGCCGCTGGATCCAGTCTGGCGCGGTCGCGGAGATCGAGAAGTCGATCCGGGACGACGTTTACGCCCACCTGCAGCGACTGCACGCGTCCTTCCACGACAACTGGCAGTCGGGCCAGCTGCTCTCGCGGGCGACGACCGACCTGTCATCGATCCGCAGGTTCGCGGGCTTCGGCCTGATCTTCCTGGTCACCAACCTGATGACGTTCGTCGCGGTGGTCGCGCTGCTGATCAACCTCAACTGGTGGCTCGGCCTGATCACCGCCGTGGTGTTCGCCCCCGTGCTGCCGGTCTGCATCAGGTTCGAGAAGCGCTACCGGGTGCTCTCCCGCCGGGTCCAGGATCAGCAGGGCGACCTGGCCACGCTGATCGAGGAGGGGGCCACCGGCATCCGCGTGCTGAAGGCGCTCGGCCGGGGCCCGCAGGCCGCGGCCAGGCACGA
>WNFD01005857.1_pt1 | contig 28665 bp, 34 predicted proteins | sample 5400491 | NCBI WGS metagenome assembly WNFD01 (sample SAMN13153343, study PRJNA577476) | soil metagenome | isolation source: 120 cm saprolite under Douglas fir tree site 2 hole 2 replicate 2 | place: USA:California | collected 2015-04-18
TCCAAAAGGCCGAGGCCAGTCTGCTGAAGGCAGCGGGCACCATGGACCCCGGCCTGTTCACCGGCGTCGCCAAGAACTTCGAGCACCGGGTGGATTCCGCCGCGGCACTGGCCGAGGCCAATCGCGCCTACGAGCGGCGCTACCTGCACGTCGGTGAGCCCAGCGATGGCCTGATCCGCCTGGATGGACTGCTGGATGCAGAAGGCGGCGCCATCCTGCGCACCGCCCTGGATGCCGGCATGCTGCCCGGCAAAGACGACGACCGCACCCCGGGCCAGCGGCGTGCCGACGCCCTGGTCGACCTCTGCCGCAGAAAGGCCGGCCGGTCAGCCACCGGCGCCGGGCCGCGGCCCCATCTGGTCATCCGGGCCAGCCTGGACACGCTGCTGGGGACGCCCGGCGCCCCGGCCGGCGAACTGGAGGCTGGCGGATCGGTGCCGGCGGAGACCGTCCGCCGGTTGGCTTGCGATGCCGCGCTCACCCGCATCACCGGCCGGGGCGAGCTGGACGCCGAGATCAGCCGTGCCTCGCGGAGCATCGCCCCGTCCACTCGGCGGGCGGCGGAGGCGCGGGATCGGACCTGTGTGGCCGGCCGCTGCGATCGCCCGCCCCAGTGGACCGACTGTCACCACCTCCAGCACTGGACTCAGGGCGGGCCAAGCAAGCTGCCGAATTTGGTGCTGCTCTGCCGGCGCCACCATCGGATGGTCCACGAAGGGGGCTGGGGCCTCCGCCGGGCGGAGCAAGGTCGGTGGAAACTGGTGCCACCGGTACGGCTAGTCCCGGCGCATGCTCGGTCGGCCTGACTGGAATCCGCGGGCGCGATAGGCGAAACAGGACGGACTAGACTTCGGTCCATGCGGGACGTGCTTGGCGACGTCCGCGCCTGGCTCGCGGCGGGCGATCGCGTTGCGCTGGCCACCGTGGTCAGTACGTGGGGCAGCGCGCCGCGGCCCGCGGGCTCCCGGATGGCGATCAGTGCCAGCGGCAAGATCGCCGGCTCGGTCAGCGGCGGCTGCCTGGAAGGTGAAGTCTTCGAGCAAGCGCAGTCCGTTCTGAAGGGGGCCCCGCCGCAGCTTTTTCACTACGGCGTCAGCGACGACCTGGCCTGGACGGTGGGCCTTTCCTGCGGCGGCGAAGTCGACATCCTGGTCGAGCCGCTGACGGACGTGCACCGCGAGCTGATGGCCGCGATCGAGGCCGAGAAACCGGTCGTCCTCGAGACCGCAACCGGCGAACAGGCTGGTGCGCGCAGCCTGCGGTCCGGCAACGACCCCGAGATGCACAAATTGCTGGAGCGGGAGACACCGGAGCGGCGCGATGGGCTCTTCCTGGAGCCGTTCCCACGGCCCCCCGAGCTGCTGATCTTCGGTGGGTCGCACGTGGCCATCCCGCTGACGCAGTTGGCCTCCGTGCTGGGCTACCGGGTGACGATCGTCGATGCCCGTTCCAAGTTCGCCGATCCAGAACGCTTCCCCGGTGCCCACAAGGTCATCCATGCCTGGCCGGACGAGGTGCTGGCCGGCATGCCGATGGACGCGTCCACTTACGTCGTCATCCTCACCCACGATCCCAAGTTCGACGACCCCACCATCCGGGCTGCCCTGGCGGGCCAGCCGCGCTACATCGGCGCCATTGGCAGCCGGAAGACACATCGCGATCGGGTGGCCCGGCTGGTGGCCGCCGGGATCACGCCCGCGGAGCTTGAGCGCGTCCACGCCCCCATCGGGCTGGACCTGGGAGCCCAGACCGCGGAAGAAACGGCGCTGGCCATCCTGGGCGAGATGGTCGCCGTGCGGCACGCCAAGACCGGCGGGCCCATGAAGTCCGCCGCATGACCCCGGTCGCGCTCGACGGCCGCCGCCTGAGCGCCGAGGCCATCGATGGGTCGGTGCTGGCGGAGACGATCCTGGCGCCGGACGATCACCACCGCGTCTTGCTGCCGAAGGGCCGCATTCTGCACCCCGAGGACCTGACCCTCATCGAGCGGGCCCGACCGCGTGAGCTGCACGTGGTGCGGCTCGACCCGGGCGATGTACATGAAGACGCCGCGGCCCGCCGGCTGGCGGCGGCCGTGGCCGGCCCCGGGATCACGGTGCACGGGCCGGTCGAGAGCCAGATGCGGCTGGCAGCTGACATCAACGGCATCCTCCGGATTGACGTCGCCCGCCTGGATGCGCTCAACGGGATCCCGGATATGTCCGTCTTCACGCTGTTCGATGGTCAGCTCGTCTCTCGCGGAAAGACCGTCGCGGGGGTAAAGATCACGCCCTTCGCGACGGCGGAATCCAACCTGGCCGAGGCCGAGCGGATCTGCGCCGGCGCCGGCGGCATCGTCCGGGTCGTGTCGTTCAAGCCCATGCGGGTCGGGGTGTTGGTTCGAGAACGCCTCGAGTCCTCCGCTCGCGAAAAGTTCCAGAGCTCACTCCAGATGAAAGTCGCCTGGTTCGGGTCGAGCATCATCGGGATCGATTACGTCGCGGACGACGTCGACGCCGTGACCGCCTCGCTGCGCCGGCTCGTTGGCGGCGCGGACCTGATTCTCACGGCTGGCGCCAACGCCACGGATCCGCTCGACCCGACGCTGGTCGCCCTGGACCGGCTGGGGGCCCACATGGAGCGGCAGGGGGCGCCTGCCCATCCGGGCAGCGCCGTCTGGCTGGCCTACCTGGGGGAGGTCCCGGTCTTTGGGGTCGCCGCCTGCGGCATGTTCTCGAAAGCGACGGTGCTCGACCTGATTCTGCCCCGGCTCTTCACCGGCACTCGGGTGCAGGCCCGGGACTTTACTAGCCTGGGGCACGGCGGGTTGCTGTCGAAGGACATGAGCTTTCGGTTCCCTCCGTACGGCGCCTTCGACACGGTCGACAGCTGATCCCGGGCATCCTGCTGGCCGCCGGCCTCTCGACCCGGTTCGGCCGGCAGAAGCTGCTGGAACGGTGGCAGGACGAGGCGCTGGTCAGGCGGGCCGCCCGGGCGCTGCTGGCCGGCGGACTCTCGCCAGTAATCGTCGTCCTATCGGACGACGCGCGCCTGCGCCAGGCGCTGGACGGGTTGCCGGTGCAGCTGGAGGTAAATCCCCAGCCAGAGCACGGGCTGAGTTCGTCGATGCGAATCGGGCTCGGGGCTCTGCCGCCCTCGGCGGACGCCGTCCTGATCGCGGCTGCCGACCTGCCTTTCCTGGAGGCAGCCCAGGTGCAGCAGCTGGTGTCGGCCTACCGGCCAGGCGCGATCGTCGTGTCACGCTACGGCGACCACACCGGCAACCCCCAAATTTACGACCGTAGGTTCTTTGGCGAGCTGAGGCAGATCGAAGGAGACCAAGGTGGGCGGCTGGTGGCAGATCGCCATCCGGAAGCCGTGATCGAGGTCCAGTTCGAGGACCGGGCCGGCGAGGACGTCGACACGCCTGACGATTGGGACCGGGTCAGGCGATTGCGCTAGCCAGCCGGCGGGCGGTGCAGGTGGCGATCCAGAAGGCTCCCGTCAGCAGGACCGCGTCCAGCCGCCAGCCGTAGACGGTGCCGGCTGCGGCCACCGAGTCGATCAGGCTGTGAAGTGTGTTGCCCATCTCTATCGTTCCTGTCTGAGACCAGCTTCGCGCCGGCGGATGAGGCCACAGACAAAGCCACCTGAGAGGAGCCTGAGAACCGGGCTAGTGCGGCGAGGGGCTCGGGCTGGGAGAGGCGGCCGACCCGCTGGTGAGCTGCTGCAGCTGCGCCAGCAGCTGGCCGACGATTTTCATCTCCTGCGCATAGCCCACGAAGTTGCCCTGGGTCAGGTCTGTCTGGGCGGTCAGGTAATGCTGGTTCGCCTGGGCGATTAGCTGGGCGACGGTTCCGGTCGCCGGCGGCCCGGTGGGACCCGGCTGCGTCGGCGCCGCCGTCCCGAGCAGGGCTGCCAGCGCCTTGTCCAGGGTGTCTTCCATCGCTACTTGTTCCCCGGTGGCGGCGATGACCTTCTTCAATTCGGGGATCTTGAGGTTCTCCGATTGCAGGTAGATGGGCTCCACATAGAGCAGCGAGTTCTCGATGGGGAGGACGAGGAGGTTGCCGCGGATCAGATTCGACGCCCCCGACTGGTTGAGGAGGCTGAACTGCGACTTGATGGCGGGTGCCTGGTCGATGTTGGACTCGACCTGCTGCGGCCCGACGATCAAGCTGGCCTTCGGGAAGCGGAAGTCGAGCATCTTGCCGTAGTTGGGCAGGTCTGAACGGGCCGCCAGGTAGGCGATCATGTTGTTCTTTTGGTACGGCGTATAGGGCAGGATGGTGAAGAACTGTTCCTGGGTTTCGCCGGGCAGCTTCATGATCACGTAGAACGGGCGGATCTCGACTGGAGGCACGCCTGGTTGCAGGCTCTCGGTCGCGATGTCCCAGAGGTCCTGCTTCGTGTAAAAGACGACTGGGTCGGTGATGTGGTAGAGCCGGAACATCTGGGTTTGGAGGCTGAACAGGTCTCGTGGATACCTGATGTGCGCCTGCAGTCCCGCCGGCATCTCCGCGAATGGTCGAAAGAGCCCGGGGAAAATGGCGGCATAAGTCCGGATCACGGGGTCCTTCTGGTCGATCTGGTAGAAGGTGGTGCTGCCGTCGTAGGCGTTGATCACGGCCTTGACCGAGTTGCGAACGTAGTTCACACCCGGGAACAGAATCGGATCGAGACTTGGTTGGCTGTAGGGATAGTGGTCGCTGACGGTGTAGGCGTCCTGGATCCAGTAGAGCTTGCCGTCGACGACCACGATGTACGGGTCGGCGTCGAACTGCAGGAAGGGGGCCAGCGTGGCGACGCGGTCCTGGACCCGCCGCCGGAAGAGCGCCTGCGTGTCCGGGGTCAGCTCGCTGCTGAGCAGGATGTTCAGGTCACCGAAGCGGACCGCGAGGGCGAGCCGGCGGAGCGCCGATGTCAGCGCGACCCCGTTCGAGCCGCTCCAGTGGGTAGACGAATCAGCGCCATCGACTTCCGGCTGGTGGGAATGAGCCAGGACATAGTCGTTCGTATGCCGGCCAAAGTAAATACCCGGCTGCGTGACTTCGGGCTGGCCCGCCGGCGGGATGTCCTTGAGGGTGAGCACCGGGAGGCCCTGGTCGGTTGCCTCGTTGGCCCGGGCCGCCACCACGCCATAGCCATGCGTGTACTGGAGCTTCAGGCCCACCCAGGTCTGGGCGGATGCCTGAAGATTCAGCGGCGCGACCTCCCGTGCTTCCAGCAATAGCTGCAGGTAGGTCCCGTTCAGGTTGTAGCGGTCGACCGCGACGTCATGCGGGTCGAAGTCGTAGTACGTTCGCAGCGCCTGGTTCTGTCTCAACACCTGGGGGAGCGCCAGTTGCGGATCCCAGAGGCGGGCGTTCTGCACCGTCAGCGGGTTGCGGGCGACCTGGTCCGCCGTCACCGCGGCCTGGGGGGAGAACGGCTGATCCGTGATGCTGGCCAGGTCATAGGCCTGCCGGGTGAAGGCGATCTCGTTCGCGATATAGGGCGTCTCCCGATGCACCTCGTCCGGCGTAACCTCGAAGCGCTGGATGATCCCAGGAAAGATGACTAAAAGCAGCAGCTGGCCGCCCAGCCACCCCACGACGGCGAACGCGAGCGGGGCCACCAGCGCCAGGCGGGCGTTGACCAGCAGGCCGATGGTCATCAGCACCATCAGGCCGACCATGATCCAGTAGGCCGGGACCCGGGCCCCCAGGTCCGCGTAGCCGGCCCCAAAGACGAAGCCATGCTTGCTCAGCAGGATCTCGTACAGGTCGAGCCGGTAGTTCCAGGCCAGCAGGGCGGCGAAGAACGCGCCCAGGATCGAGAGGTGGCGAATGATCCGTGGGGTCAGGGTGAAGGTCTGCAATCCGGTCCGGGACGCGTGCAGGGCGAAGGCGCCCAGCCCGACCACAATCACCGCACCCAGCAACCAACCCCAGACGAACCGATAGAAGGGGAGGGTGAAGACGTAGAAGCTTACGTCCTTGTGCCAGACCGGATCCTGGGTGCCGAACGGCGTCTGGTTCAGGAAGGTCAGGATGGTTTGCCACTGCCCCGCGGCAATGCGGGCGAAGATCAACCCCAGGAGGAGCACCCCCAGCCCGGCGAAGACTATGCCGGGCGATCGCGTGACACGCTGCCGGATGCCGATGGTCGACAACCGGCGGCCGGATCGGAGCGCCACCGCCGCGTTGACGCCGGCGAAGGCCCAGAAAACGACAGCAAAGACAAAAAACGTCAGCAGCTGGGCCCGGAACCGAGTGCCAAAGACGCTCCCGAACCCCAGCGCGCGAAACCAGAGCCAGTCCGTGTAGATGGTGGCAAACGGCTGGAGCAGGAATAGGAACAGCACCAGCAGGACGATCAGCACGATCCAGCCGATCAGGAAGGGCGAGAGCCGGATGGTCGGGAACGCCGGTTGGGGCAGCACGCGCCGAATCGGGGGTTCCTCCGAGTCGAAGAACCCCGGCGGGAAGCCGCCGCCGCGCCTAGCCATGCAGCGCCCCAGCGCGAATGGCGCTGCGTCCCATGAAGAGGTGGGCCCCCAGCTTGTGCTCCAGGGACGCCTCGATCCCGAGCAGCCGGTTGTACTTGGCCACCCGTTCAGACCGAGAGGGAGCCCCCGTCTTGATCTGGCCGCAGCCGGTGGCCACGGCGAGATCGGCGATGAACGTGTCTTCCGTTTCGCCTGAGCGATGGGAGACGACCGCGCCCCAGCTGGCCCGGCGGGCGACGGCCATCGTGTCCAGGGTCTCGGTGAGCGTGCCGATCTGGTTCAGCTTAATCAGGATGGCGTTGGCCGCGCCGGACTCGATCCCCCGGCGGAGCCGAACCACGTTGGTCACGAAGAGGTCATCTCCAACCAGCTGGACCCGGTCGCCGAGGCGCGCGGTCAGGCGCTGCCAGCCGTCCCAATCGTCCTCGGCCAGCCCGTCTTCGACGGAAAGAATGGGGTACCGGGCGCACCAGCCGGCCCAGAGATCGATCAGCTGGTCGCTGTCCAGGCTGCGGCCCTCGCCCGGCAGGCGATACTGCCCATCCCGGTAGAGCTCCGAGGTGGCCGGGTCGAGCGCCAGGAAGATCTCCTCTCCCGGCCGGTGGCCGCTGCGTTCGATGGCCTCCAGAATCAGGATGATGGCGTCCTCGTTCCTCCCCAGTTCGGGCGCGAAGCCACCTTCGTCACCCTGACCGGTGCTCAGCCTGCGCTCGTGCAGCAGGGCCCTCAGGGCGTGGAAGACCTCGGCGCCCCAGCGCAGCGCCTCGGCGAAGGTCGGCGCGCCGGCCGGAACGATCATGAACTCCTGGAAGTCGACGTTCGTGTCGGCGTGCCGGCCGCCGTTCAGGATGTTCATCATCGGCACCGGCAGGCGCGGGCCCTGCTCGGTGGCCAGCCACATCCAGAGCGGCTTATCGGCAGCCGAGGCCGCCGCCCGGGCGGCCGCCAGCGAAACGCCCAGGATGGCATTGGCCCCCAAGCGGGATTTATTTGCCGTACCGTCCAGCGCGATGAGTCGCTGGTCGAGGGCGCGCTGGTCGGTGGGGTCCTGGCCACTGACCGCGTGGGCGATTTCGCCGTTGACGTTGGCCACGGCCTGCAGCACCCCCCTCCCGCCATAGCGCGTGGGGTCCCCATCTCGGAGCTCGACCGCCTCGTGAGCCCCGGTCGAGGCTCCGGAAGGCACGGCCGCCGACCCACGATGCCCGGAATCCAGCTTGAGCTCGACCTCGACGGTGGGGTTTCCGCGGGAGTCGAGGATCTCGCGAGCCTGGACGTACGCAATCCGTGGCATCGCTAGAAGTCGCCATCATCGCCGGTGTCCGAATGATGGCCCCCTTCCTCCAGCTCGTCCACGGCGTCATCGAGGTCCTCGCGCATCTCGTCGTCCCCCAACTCCTGGCCCATCTTGCGCGCCCAGCGGGCCACGCTATGGGGATCGTTCTCGTCCACATCGCCCAGGTCTGCCCGGTCCGCCATGCTCTCCATCCGGCTGTCCTCCGAGAGGACCTGGGCGGTCCGCGAGATCAGGCGGGTCAGGCGGCGCCCGCCGCAGGCCGGGCAGGCCGGGTGCTCCTCGACCTGGCCGAACGTTAGAAACAAGATCGTCTGCCGCTTCCCGCAGTCCGGGCACCGGTACTCGTAGATCGGCATCCCGGTTCATGGTAGCGTGATTAGGAAGCCATGCCAGACACCGAACGAGCGACAACCACCGCCGACCGGCTGCGCGAGATGATGCGCGACACGATGACCCTCATGCTCGGAGCCGCCAGCTGGGCCACCGAGGAGGGGGAGCGGCTGGTCCGCCAGTGGATGGACCGGGGCGAGGTCAGCCGCGAGGAGGGCAAGAAGATGCTCGAGCAGCTCAAGGAGCAGGCCCGCAAGTCCCGTGACGAGCTCAGCCGGGCGGTGGCCGAGGGGGTTCGGAATGCGTCGGCCAGTGTGCCGGTGGCCACCCGGGAGCAAGTGGCTGCTCTGGAGCGGCGGGTCGAGGAGCTAACGAGGGAGGTCGAGTCCCTCAAAGCCGGCCGCGGGGAAGGCCGCTAGACTTCGGCCGGTTCTCGAATCGTGGCGCCCAGGATCTCGCGCATGTGCGCCAGCGCCCACCGCTGCACCTCATCGCCCGGGTGTCCCGGGGCATCGAAGGTCGCCACGGCGTCGGCCGGGACGATCACTTTGTAGTCTCGATTGCGCAGGTCGGCGACGGTGTGCAGGACGCAGATATCCGTACACACGCCAATCACGATCACCTCCACCGGGCGAAGCTGCCGCAGGATCGCCTCCAGGTCGGTCTCGAAGAAGCCCGAATAGCGACGCTTGCGAATCAGGCGGGCGCCGGCCAGATATCTCTGCAGCTCGTCCACGACTTCGGATTCGTGGGTGCCCCGCACGCAATGCACCGGAAAGATTTCAAACTCTTTGTCATCTACGTCGTGCGTATCGGCCAGAAAGATCAGCTGGTCGCCGGCCCGCAGCCGCTCGTCGATGACCCGCTGGATTCGGGGGATGGCGTCGAGGCAACGCGGCGAGGCCAGGTTGCCCTCCCGGGTGAAGCCGTTGAGGACGTCGACGACGATCGTGACGTTTGACACTTTCAGTTCGCCTCAGGTCACCGGTTCCAGGCGCGGGTTGGGCCGGTAGCGGCGTCCGGCCTTGGCGCGCGGCCGGCCCTCGACCATGACCACGTCCGCCGTGTACTCGTAGGCGCCCTGGAAGAACGCCGAGCCCACCCCGTAGGCGTCGACGGGCACCCCCTCCCGCTCGAACCGCTGGATCTTGTCCACCGTGAACCCGCCGCTGGCCACGATCCGGACCTGGTCGAATCCCTCCCGGTCGAGGGCGTGTCGGACCAGGCGGCAGAGCTGCGGGGTCACCCCGCGCGGGTCGAAGTCCCCCATCACCTCGACCACGCTGGCATCCACCATCGTCTCCGAGGTGTCGAGGCGAACACCCCAGAGGCGGGGGCCGAGGGCCCGGGCCACCTCCAGTGACGTCCGTACGCAATCGTTTTCCCAGTCGACCAGCACGATGATGTTCACCGCGGGGTCCGTTACGTGGTCGGCGAACTTGCGCGCGGCGAGCACGGTGTCGCCGTCGTAGGCGGCGATCAGCGAATGCGGCACCGTCCCCACCCCACGCCCGCCCCACCAGGACGCCTGGGCATCGGTCGACACCCCGATCGCGCCCGAGACGTGGGCCGCATAGCCGTCACCAGTCTGGACCAGGTGATGATCGTGCCGCGCGGGGAAGAAGATCACCTGCTTGCCGTCCGCGGCCTCGACCACCTGACGCACGTTGGTGGCCACCTTCGTCCGCCGGGAGAGGACGCCCAGGTAGACGGTCTCCAGCCTGGCGAACAGAGTGTAGTCGCCCTCGATGGTCAGGGCCGTCTCCCAGGGGCCGATGGCGTCGCCGTCGTACAGGGCGTGCACCCTCAGCTGGGAAAAGTCGTCGGAGCAGAGCTTGAGGATGGCCAGCGCCTCATCCATCCCGCCCACCACGGCCTCCTGCTTCTGGAAGACCTGCATCAGGACGTGCGGGTGACGCTGGTCGGCCGCCAGCACGTCTACCGTGCGGTTGAAGTAGACGTCGCTGTAGTAGCCTTCGCGGATGCGTTCCACCGGGAGGCGGAACACTTCCGGGTCGAGACGCTGGCGACGGGGGACGATTTCTCGAACGGGCTGAGCGACTGACTTTGAGATCACTTGAGCTTACGGAAAGCTACGGTTGGCGTGCCCGGCGCACCGTCTTGACGGTGGGCTGCGCCGGGCTGAGGCCGATGCGACGGTACCGCTCGTAGCGTTCTTGCAGCAAGCGCGCGATCGGGATCGCCATCAGCGCGGACAGATGCCGGCGCACGGCCGCCCCGGCGGCATCGGCCGCCAGCCCGTAGTCGTTCTGGGCTCCGCCCACAGGCTCGGGCACGATCTCGTCCACCAGGCCCAGCCCGTGCAGATCCCGAGCGGTCAGCTTCAACGCCTCGGCCGCTTCGACCTTGTGGCTGATGTCTCGCCACAGGATGGAGGCGCAGGTCTCGGGCGGAGCCACGCTGTAGATCGAGTGCTCCATCATCAGCAGCCGGTCGCCCACGCCGATGCCCAGGGCGCCGCCGCTGCCGCCCTCACCCACCACCAGCGTCACGATGGGGACGGCCAGCTGGGAAAAGGCGACCAGGTTCTCGGCGATGGCCCAGGCGATGCCACGCTCTTCGGCGCCCGCGCCGGGAAAGGCGGCCGGGGTATCCACGAAGGCGATGATCGGGAACTGGAATCGCTCCGCCTGCCGAACCAGCCGCAGGGCCTTGCGATAGCCCTCCGGGTTGGCCATTCCGAAGTTCCGAAGGGCGCGCTCGGCCGTGGTGCGGCCCTTCTGCTGGGCGATGACCATCACGGTCTGGCCATCGAGGCTGGCCGGCCCCCCGATCAACGCGTGATCGTCCCCGAACAGCCGATCGCCGTGCAGCTCGGTGAAGTTGCGAAAGATGGCCTGGATGTAGTCCAGGGAATACGGGCGGTCGACATGCCGCGCCAGCTCGACCTGGGTCCAGGCGCTGGCGGGTCCAGAGCCGTTGGCGCTCACGGGACGATCGCCGGCCTGGTAGCCGGCGTCGGTGCCTCCACCGGCTGAGCCGGCTCAACCGCTTGATGGTCGTAGAGGTCCAGGAGCTGGCGGAAGGTGACGGGCAGCTCTGCCCGGGGGACCACCATGTCGATCATCCCGTGCTTAAGAAGAAATTCGGCTGTCTGGAACCCATCGGGCAGCGTTTCGTAGGTCGCCTGCTGGATCACGCGGGAGCCGGCAAACCCGATCATGGCGCCCGGCTCGGCCAGGATGACGTCGGCCACCGAGGCGAAGCTGGCCGTCACCCCGCCCATCGTGGGATCGGTCAGTAACGAAAAAAACGGAACCCGCACGGCCGCCAGCCGGCCCAGGGCTGCCGAGGTCTTGGCCATCTGCATCAGGGACAGGACGCCTTCCTGCATGCGCGCGCCGCCCGAGGCCGACACGATGATCAGCGGGAGCCGACGGTCGATGGCTCGTTCGATCGCCGTCGTGATCTTCTCCCCGGTGGCGGCGCCCATGCTGCCACCCATGAAGGCGAAGTCCAGGACCACCGTCACCAGCCGATGGCCGCCCATCACGCCTTCACCCCAGACGGCGGCCTCGTTCAGCCCGGTCTCGGCCCGGCTCTTTTCAATGCGGGTGACATACGGCTGGGAGTCGTTGAAGCCCAGCACGTCGGTTGCCACCACGTCCTGGCCTTCCTCCTGGAAGGTGTTCGGGTCCAGCAGCATCTCGATGCGCTCGCCGGCGCGCAAGCGGAAGTGGTAGCCACACCGGTAGCACACGCGATGGGCGGCTTCCAGCCGGGCGGGCTCCAGCGCGATCTCGCACTTGGGGCAGCTGAGCCGGTCGACTTCCTCACCGACTGTCGCCCGGGCGGCTTGCGGCAGCGCGACGTAGCGCGGCTTCTGGCGGAACATGGCTCAGGCGCCGCCGGCCGGCGCGCCTTCCCATTCGATGACGCAGGCGCCCCAGGTCAATCCAGAGCCAAACCCCACGAGCACGAGATGGTCGCCGGGCTGCAGCCGGTTGTCGACGACCGCATCCTTCAGGGCCAGCGGAATCGAGGCGCTTGAGGTGTTGCCGTACCAGGCGATATTGTTCGCCATCACGCCGGGGGCCACGCCCAACTTCTTGGCGGCCGCCTCGATGATCCGGGCGTTGGCCTGATGGGGGACGATCAGCCGCACGCTCTCCAGTGGCACGCCGGCCTTGGCCAGAGCCTCGAGGGTCACCTCGGCCAGGATCGCCGGGCGCCACGTAAATGAGATCGCCCCCGGACCCATCGGAGTGGAGGACGCACGACTTGATGCCGCCCCCGTTGACGGCCGGACCCAGGACCACCGCCCCGGCGCCGTCGCCGAAGACGACGCAGGTGCCCCGATCTTTGAAATTAATAATCTTGGTCAGGGTTTCGGCACCGATCACCAGGGCCTGGCGCGCCTGCCCGCTGCTGACGAAGCGATCGGCAATGCCGATGGCGTACAGGAACCCGGTGCAGGCGGCCTGCACGTCGAAGGCCGGACCGTGCGCGCCCAGCTGCTGCTGGACCAGGGAGGCGCCGGACGGGAAGAACGAGTCCGGCGTCGAGGTGCCGAGCACGATCAGGTCGGTGTCCTCGGGCCGCAGGCCGGCCGCGCCCAGCGCGCTTTGGGCAGCCGCCACGGCCAGATCCGTGGTGGTCTGGGTGGGCGCGGCAATTCGCCGCTCCTTGATTCCGGTTCGCTCCCGGATCCAGGTATCGGATGTTTCGACCATTTTCTCGAGGTCGAAATTGGTCAGGACGCCGTCCGGCACATAGGTGCCAACGGATTTGATGCTGCTCTGCATGAAGGGCCTCGCGCCGACTTCCCGCCCCGAGAGTCCAATAGTATATACCGGCTAAACCGCCGTAGTTACGCCCCGCGACAGATTCGAAACACCTTCGCCGCGGCGATTGCAGATGGGGTAGATGCCCGGTCTTCGGGCACTCGGGCCGCCCACTTCGCCGATGACGTCCGACGTGAACGGGCAACTCTCCAAGCAGGAGCTCGACGCCGCCCATTGTTGGGAAGTGGACGACCGGGTGCCGCTGCGCCCTGCTATGACCGACTTCCGTTCTTAGCGGCCGATCACGCTCACGTGAACCTGGCGCTCTCGCGGGCCGTCGAAGTCGGCGAAGAAAATCCCCTGCCAGCGGCCGAGCTCTAGCCGATTGGCGCGCACGGGGATGGACTGCGACGTCCCGATCAGGCTGGCCTTGATATGGGCGGCGGCGTTGCCCTCGGCGTGCCGGTAGTTCCGTTCCCAGGGCACCAGATGATCCAGCGTGGCGAGCAGGTCGTGCGGCACATCCGGGTCCGCATTCTCATTGATGAAGACGCCCGCCGTGGTGTGCGCCACGTAGACCGTGCACAGGCCGTCGCCGACGCCGGCCTCGGTCACCCGCTCCTGCACCAGTTCGGTGATATCGATGGCATCGGTCCGGTGGCGGGACGACACCGTCAGCAGATCGGAACGCTCACGGGTAGCCACTGATTCATCGTACGTCGGCTGCTATGGTGTACGCGTGCCGCGGGACCTGCCCATTGGGAATGGCACGCTCCTGATCAACTTCGACCGCGCCTATCAACTGCGGGACATCTATTACCCGCGGGTCGGCCAGGAGAACCACACGTCCGGCGACGCCTGCCGCTTTGGGGTGTGGGCGGGTGATGCCTTCGTCTGGCTGGACGACGCGGCCTGGAGCCGCGAGCTCCGGTACGCCCAGGACACGCTGGTCACCGAGGTCCGGCTGCAGCACCCCCAGCTCAATATTGGCGTCACCTTCAACGACGCCGTGGATCTCGGCCGCGACCTCTTCATCCGCCGCGTCCGGGTCGATAACCTCGGCCCGGAGCGGGAGGTCCGCCTGTTCTTTCACTACCCCTGGACGATCTACGGCATCGGCGTCGGCGACACGGCGATGTACTACCCGGCCATCCGGGCGCTGGTCGCCTACAAAGGCCAGCGCTACTTCGCCGTCTCGCAGAAGGTCGGCGACCGCACCGGGCTGGACCGCTTCGCCTGCGGCAAGAAGGACGTCGGCGGCGCCCAGGGGACCTGGCGCGATGCCGAGGATGGCGAGCTCGGGAACAACGCCATCGAGCAGGGATCGGTGGACATGACGGCCGCCGCCCACCTGGGCACTATCCCGGCCGGCGGGACGGCGGTGATGTACCACTGGTTGCTGGCCGCCCAGGATTTCACAGCGCTCCAGGCGCTGGCCGAAATGGTCGTGCAGCGCGGGCCGGAGTTCTTCCTGGAGCGGACGCGCTCCTACTGGCCGGCGTGGGTCAACAAGGAAGAGCGCGATTTCGCCAACCTGAGCTCGCAGGTGGCGGACCTCTACCGGCGCAGCCTGCTGATCGTGCGCACCCAGGTGGATAACGGGGGCGCCATTGTGGCCGCTAACGACTCCGACATCGTCAAGGACGCGCGCGACCACTACAGCTACATGTGGCCCCGCGACGGGGCGCTGGTCGCCTACGCCATGGACCAGGCCCGCTACATGGAGGTCTCCCGGCGCTTCATCGACCTCTGCGCGCGCATCGTCACCCCGGAGGGTTTCTTCCTGCACAAGTACACCCCGGCCGGCGAGCCCGGCAGCAGCTGGCATCCCTGGATCGACAGCGCCGGCAATCCCCAGTACCCGATCCAGGAGGATGAAACCGGGGCGGTGCTCTTCGCGCTGTGGCATCACTACGACGTGCACCGCGATTTCGAGTTCGTCAAGACGTACTATCGGGGGCTGATCGTGCGGTCGGCCGAGTTCCTGGCCCGCTACCGGGACCCGCACACCGGCTTACCCGACGCCAGCTACGACCTCTGGGAAGAACGGCGCGGCATCATGAGCTTTACGGTGGCGGCGGTCTGGGCCGGGCTGCAGGCCGCGGCCAACTTCGCCGCCCTGTATGGCGAGACGGCCCTGGAGAATCGCTACCGCGAGGTGGCGGCGGCCATGAAGCAGGCGACCGAGCAGTACCTGTTCGATCCCGATCGAAACCGATTCCTACGACGCATCGTGCTCACCGGGGACGGGTCCGTGGAAAAGGACCTGACCATCGACAGCAGTCTGTACGGCCTCTTCTACTTTGGCATGTTCGCCGCCGACGATCCCAAGATCACGTCCACCATGGAAGCCGTCTACGAGCGGTTGTGGTGCAAGACCCCCGTGGGCGGCATCGCCCGCTACGAGGACGACTACTACTGGAAGCTCAGCCAGGACATCGAAAAGGTCCCCGGCAACCCCTGGTTCATCTGCACCATGTGGTACGCGCAGTGGCTGGTGGCGCGGGCGAAGACTCTGACCGAGCTGGAGGCGGCGGCCCGGATCCTGGATTGGGTGGCGGCAGCGGCCCTGCCCAGCGGGGTGCTCCCGGAACAGCTCGACCCCTACTCCGGGGCGCCGATCTCGGTCTCGCCCTTGACCTGGAGCCACGCCACCGTCATCTCCCTGGTCCAGGAGTACGTGCGCAAGCGCGCCCAGCTGCTTGCCGCGCCGGCGAGGCGCGCCCGGGCGAGGCGGATCGCGGCGGCCAGCTGACCCCGGCCGAGCCCCGCTCATGTCGGGTGAGGGCCTGATACAGACTCGGCTGCGCGCTCTGCTATTCTCGTGCGGTGCGCGGCGCGCTGGAGGCCATCAAGGCGGATTTCGGATGCCTGCTCGTCGCCTTTCTCTTCCTTATCATCATGGCATCGACCATCATCTTCGCCACGGTATTGACGCCCAACGCGCATAACCCCTTCGTCTGATGCAGGACATCAAGCGCCTCATCGAGGACAGCCGGGAAATGTCCCGGCGCAGCTTTTTCTCCATCGCCGGCTGGGGGGCCTTTACCGTCGGGAGCGCCATCGCGCTCTGGGAAAGCCTGGGGCCACCGCCGGTGGGCAAGACCGGGGTGGATGGGTCGGGCGGCTTTCTCAACCCCAATGTGCTGTACGAGGACCCGGCCGCCTTCAAGGCCGGACTGCCGACCGACTACGCCCTGGGGTCGACCACCGTGCTGACGGATAAACGGGTCGTCATCAATCGAGACCCCAACGGCTTCTATGCCATCAGCTTGATCTGCACCCACCTGGGGTGCACGCCGCGTTACTTCAGCGACGTGACCTCCGACCTGGTCACCCAGGGGATCAGCGGCATTCGCGATCCGGACACCCGGCAGGTGGCCAACAAGGCCAATCCCATCCTCCCCGGTTTCAAGTGCCCATGCCACGGCAGCCGCTACTTCCGGGACGCCATCAACTTCTTCGGGCCCGCGCCTCGCCCGATGGACCGCGTCAGCGTTGAGCTGGGCAGAGACGGCCGGCTCCTGATCGACCGGTCCGTCGTGGTGGACCGCAACTTCCGGCTCAAAGCGTGAACCGTCAGCGAGGAGAAGCAAAGGAATGAGAGTTCTCGGCGCCGCGTGGGACGAGCTCTATTCGGTCATGGCCCAGATGGTCCAGGGCCTTTTCCGCCATGGCCTGCCCCTCACCGATAAGATCGCCGCCCGCACCGCGCTGACCAATTTCTTCCTGCACATCCACCCGGTCCGGGTTCGGCGCTCCTGGATTCGGATGTCCTACACGCTCTGCCTGGGTGGGCTGTCATTCTTCCTCTTCATCGTGCTGACCGTGACCGGCCTGTACTTGATGTTTTATTACGTACCCTCGGTCGAGCACGCGTACCAGGACATGTACGACCTGAAGTTCGTAGTCACCTTCGGCGCCGTGATCCGGAACATGCACCGCTGGGCGGCGCACGCCATGGTGATCACGGTCTGGCTGCACGTGGCTCGCGTGTTCTACACCGGCGCCTACAAGAAGCCGCGCGAGTTCAACTGGGCCATCGGGACCACGCTGCTCCTGATCACGCTGCTGCTGAGCTTCACCGGCTACCTGCTGCCCTGGGACCAGCTGTCCATCTGGGCGATCACGGTCGGCACCAACATGGCCCGCTACGCGCCCATCGCGGGCCCTTATACGCGGTACCTTATGCTGGGCGGCAAAGTGGTCGGCGCCAACGCCCTGCTCCGCTTCTACGTGGCCCACGTGGTGGGGCTGCCGCTGGTCGCCTTCCTACTCATGGTCGTGCACTTTTGGCGCGTCCGCAAGGACGGCTTCTCGGGCGGTCTCTAGTGTCCCGAGTCAGAAGTCCATTGGAAATTCGTCGACTTTCTCAACGAACCTCGGACTCGGGATACTAGCGGCGCATGGCCACCGAAGCCCGCGAGCGGATCGAGGCCCGGCGGCGGCTGCAGCGGGCGGAGACGCCGCTGGCGGTCCGGGACGACAGCCAGGACGAGATGATCGTGTCCTTCCCGGAGTTTGTCTTCAAGGAGTTCATCGCCGCGGTGGCGATGACCGTGTTCCTGCTGATTGTCTCCATCTGGCTAGATGCGCCCCTGCTGAATCGGGCCAACCCGGGCATGACGCCCAATCCCTCCAAGGCGCCCTGGTACTTCCTCGGCCTGCAGGAGCTGCTCTCCCGCTTCCCACCCCTGATGGCGGGCGTGGCCTTTCCGACGTTCGTAATCGTGCTCATGATCCTGCTGCCCTACCTGGATCGCAATCCGAGCCGGCGGCCGGCCGAGCGCAAGGTGGCGATCATCCTGTTCACGCTGTACATGCTGATCGCGGTGGCGCTGGTGCTGATCGGGACCTTCTTCCGGGGCGAGGCCTGGACCTGGAACTGGGGCCTGGTCCTGGGGAGCGGGTAAATCGATGCTCGGGAAGTGGTTCTTGGGGACCAGCGTCGCGTTCGTCCTCCTGCTGGCCTTCGCCCTCTACCAGGACGGCTTGCTCAATCGGCCCTACGGGCAGTATCAACAGCGATACTTCGCCAGCGAGGGGGTGGCCTATCCCGGTCCGCAGGTCTACCAGCTGTTTCCCAAGGTCAAGGTCAACGGCAACTACCAGGTGGAGCGCTGCATCACCTGCCATGTGCCGGACATCCTGAAGCTCGGCCCCCAGGAAGCGGCCCGCAAGCTGGGCCCCAACCACCCGGCCGTGATCGACGACAAGGTCTTCGCGGCATACGGCCAGGACACCATGGCCTGCCGCCCGGTGGTCGCGGCGGCCCAGGTCTCGCCCAGCCCCAGCGCATCGCCCAGCGCGAGCGCTTCGCCCGCCGCGTCGGCCAGTCCCAAGCCGAGCGCCTCCCCCAGCCCGACCCCCAGGGCCTGGATGTGAACGGCAAAGTGGTGAACGACCCGCAGACCGGACAGCCGATGGTGGCCAATCTGCCGGGCTTCATCACCAGCCAGTACAAGGGGCTGGGAATCGACGAAAGCGGCTGCATCATCTGCCACAACGGCCAGCGGCAGGCGACCACGGTCACGTCCGCGCACCGCAACCTGATCCCGAACCCCTTTGCCGTCTTCGACCAGGCGCCCAACCTCTATGAGAACAGCTGCGCCCAGTGCCACGGGGCGACGGGGGAGGGGCTCAAGGGGCCGCCGCTCAACGACCAGGATCGGCTCGGCTTCTTCAACGACGAGTACTACCAGAAGTGCATCTACCTGGGATACCTCGACCCCAGCCGCAAGGGCACCATCATGCCGCCCTGGGGCATCCGGCACATCCTGAACGCGTCCCAGATCCAGCTGCTGGTCCACTGGATTCGCCTCTGGCAGGACTACACGAGGCTGTCATGAGGAGGCAGTGGTGGCGCGATCTGCTGGGCACGACCATCGCTTTCATCATCCTGGCCACGGTGACCTTCGCCCTCATCTACGGCGAGTTCCTGCTGGACGTGACCAAGGCCCACAAGGCGGGAGGCTAACCCATCTTCAGCACGGCATTCCTGCTCAATTTCGGAGAGACCGGCCCGGGCGACTTCGTGTTCGTCGTGATCTGGGCGCTGGCGACCCTCCTGCTGGCCTCCTACTACGTCTACAAGATGACCCAGCGCTAATGTCCGACTTCTGAAGACCGTGGTCGAGCCAGCCAGCACCCCGACGATCTCACCCCGACGCCTGAATCCGCGCCGGGCTGCCTACCTCTCCCTCATCCCGGGACTGGGGCAGCTGTCCAACGGCCAGCCGAAGAAGGCGGCCGCCTTCCTGGCGGGGGTGATCGCCCTGTTTGGGCTCAGCTTCAGCGTCCCGGGCGTGACCACGGACGTGGTGGGCGCGTGGCGGCCACGAGGCAGCCTGATGGTCTCGCTGTCGGTGATCCTCGAACTGGTCTCGTTGCTGGTCTTCATCGCCCTGTTCATGGCCGCGCTGGTCTTCTGGTACGCGTCCATCCACGACGCTCGGCTAACCGCGGTGGAACGCAACGCCGGGACGCCGACCCGGGGGCGCTGGTGGTTGTTCCGCCGATGAGCGCGCTCGGTCGTGGCGGCCGTCTGCTCAAGCGCCGCTCGCTTGACCATCGACTTTTCCCCTCGCTAGACTTCCAGCGCATGTTCGCCGTCCTGGTCCTCGCGGTGGCGGCGGCCTCCACGCCGCTGTCCGCTTCAGCGGGGATCGACGTCAGCCCGCTCGACTGCGCGGGCCCGCAAGCCTGCCGGATCGTTTCCGTGTACGCGATCGTCTTCTGGCTGGCCATGTTCGTGCTGGTAGTGGTGGGCGGCCTGCTGGTGTACGCCGCCATCCGCTACCGGCGGCGCGACGAGACGGAACCCGCCCAGATCCACGGCAACCCCCGGCTGGAGCTCGCCTGGACGGTCTTTCCGCTGCTCGTCCTGCTGGTGATCTTCACGCTGACGTTCACCAACATGGACTATGTGCGCAACGGCCCGGCGGGTCCCATCACCATCGCCGTGACCGGCCAACAGTTCGCCTGGACCTACAAATACCCGAATGGCTTCGTCGCCGGGACGCTGACCATCCCGGCCGGCGAGGTGATCCGGCTGGAGGTCACCAGCAAGGACGTCCTGCACTCCTTCTGGGCGCCTCGGCTGGCCGGCCAGATCTACGCCATCCCGGGACAGGTCAACCACGGCTGGCTGCAGGCGGACCATCCCGGCACCTATTACGGGCAATGCAATGAGCTCTGCGGCGTGGGCCACGCCGAGATGCAGGTGACCGTCATCGTCAAGAGCAAGGCTGACTACGACCGCTGGTACGCGGCGCTGAAGACGTGAGCAAGCGCCCCACGAGGAGGAATGATGGCAACTGCTGAGATCGCGCTCCCGCAGCGGCGCCCCATGCCGCTGGCCGGAGTCGTGGAGTGGCTGACCACCACTGACCACAAGAAGATCGGCGTCCTGTACCTCTACACGACGTTCGTCTTCTTTCTGATTGGCGGCATCTTTGCGCTCCTGATGCGCACCCAGCTGGCGCTGCCCAACAACGACGTCCTGACCCATCAGCAGTACAACGAGATCCTGACCCTGCATGGGACGACCATGATCTTCCTGTGGATCATCCCGGTCTTCAGCGGGTTCGGAAACTACTTCGTGCCGCTGATGATCGGGGCCCGGGACATGGCCTTTCCCCGGATCAATGCCTTCTCCTATTGGCTGATCCCGCTGGCCGGGGCGACCATGTACAGCGGCCTCTTCCTCAAGACCGGGTCGGCCGCCTGCGGCTGGACCTGCTACACCCCGCTCAGCGAAAAGCCGTATGCTCCCGGCCTCGGCCAGGACCTGTGGATCCTCGGCATCCACCTCCTGGGCATCTCCTCGATCCTGGGCGCCATCAACTTCCTGGTGACCATCCAGAACATGCGAGCCCCGGGCATGACCTGGTTCCGGCTGCCGCTCTTCGTCTGGTCGGTGGAAGTGACCCAGGCCCTGGTGCTGCTGGCGAGCCCCTTCCTGGCGGGGGTGCTGGCCATGGTCCTGATGGACCGCCAGATCGGCACCCATTTCGTGGGCACAGGGTCCGATCCGCTGCTCTACCAGTTCATTTTCTGGTTCTATTCGCACCCGGCGGTCTACATCATGATCCTGCCCGCCTTCGGGATCGTCTCCGAGATCATCCCCGTCTTCAGCCGCAAACCGATTTTCGGGTACCGGGCCATGGCGTTCTCGATGGCGGCCATCGGCGTCCTGGGGTTCATGGTCTTCGCCCACCACATGTTCACCACCGGCCTGCCGCTGGCGCTCCAGGAATTCTTCATGACCACCACCATGCTGATCGCGGTGCCGTCCGGAGTGAAGGTGCTCAACTGGCTGGCCACGCTCTGGGGCGGGTCGATCAAGTACACGACCGCCATGCTGTTTGCCGTCGCCTTCGTGCTGATGTTCCTGGTGGGTGGGGTGGACGGCGTGTTCATGGCCTCGCTGGCGGTCGATTACCAGCTGCATGCCACCTACTGGGTGGTCTCGCACATCCATTACGTGCTGTTCGGCGGCAGCGTGTTCGGCGTCTTTGCCGGCCTCTTCTACTGGTTCCCGAAGATGACCGGGCGTTACCTCGATGAAAGTTTGGGCAAGCTCCAATTCTGGCTGCAGCTGGTCGGTTTCAACGTGACCTTCATGCCCATGCACTTCCTGGGCCTGCTGGGCATGCCGCGGCGGATCTCGGTCTGGGGCCACCGGCCGGACTGGGAGCTCTGGAACCTGGTGGCGACCATCGGCGCGTTCCTGATTGCCTCGGCCGTGCTGCTTTTCATCGTCAACTTCCTGATCAGCATCCGCGGCGGACGTCGGGCGCCCGCGGACCCGTGGCAGGGGAACACGCTGGAATGGGCGACCACCTCGCCGCCGCAGCCGTACAACTTCGAGACCGTCCCCGAGGTTCGGAGCGCCCGGCCGATGCGCGAGCTGCGCAAAGCCCAGGCCTGAGGCAAGGATGCGGCTGTTTCGCCCGGCAACCGTAGCGGCCGCGGCCGTGACCTACGCGCTGGTGGTGCTGGGCGGTGTGGTCCGGGTCTCCGGTTCCGGCCTGGGCTGCCCCGACTGGCCGCTCTGTCACGGCCACCTGCTGCCTCCCCTCCAGCTCCACGTCCTGATCGAGTACTCCCACCGGACGGTGGCCACCCTGGCCAGCCTGCTCATTGTCGCCGTGGCGCTGGCCGCCTGGTTCGCCGTGCGCGACCGGCCCGACCTGCGTCTTTACGCCACCATCGCCGCCGGCTTGCTCATCCTCCAGGTCGGCCTGGGCGGAATCACGGTCCTGCTCGAGCTTCCATCGGCCATTGTCCTCGCCCACCTGGGGACTGCCATGGCGTTGCTGGGGGTGGTCTGCGCGACCGCGGCTGCCGCCTGGGTGCCCAGGGCGACGCGAACGGTGATCGACCGTCCGGCCGCTCGCTGGGCGCTGGCGGCCGCCGGGGCCACGTACCTGCTGATCCTGTCCGGGTCGCTGGTCACGGCCACCGGGGCCAGCTCGGCCTGCGCCGCCTGGCCGCTCTGCGGAGGCGGCCTCAGCCTGAGCTTCGACCGGCTGCCCCTGGTGCAGCTGCTGCATCGAGGGACCGCCGCCGGGGTGGGACTCCTGCTCGTGCTCGGCCTGGTCGCCGTGCTCCGCCGGCTGGGGGAGCACCGGAGCGTCCGGCTGACCACGGCCCTGACCCTCACCGCGTTGGCGCTCCAGATCGCGGTGGGGGCGGCGGTGGTCCGGCTCCACCTGCCGGCGGCCCTGCGCGGCCTGCATCTGGCCCTGGCCGCCGCGGTCTGGGTGGGCACGGTCATCCTGGTCGTGCTTGCCCGACGCCTCCCTGCGCGTTCTGAGCCGGCGGTCCTCCCCGCCCTGGAACGGCGCCGCAGCCGGCCGCTGGGCGAGGTCGTCCTCGATTACGTGAGCCTGGCCAAACCGCGAATCATCGCGCTGCTGCTGGTCACGGCGCTGGGCGGCATGATGATTGCCCAGCGCGGCTGGCCATCGACCGGGCTGGTGTTCATGACCCTGCTTGGCGGAGCCCTGGCCGCCGCCGGCGCCGGGGCCATCAACTGCTGGATCGACCGCGACATCGACCGGGAAATGGTCCGCACCCGCCGGCGACCACTGCCCGACGGCCGCATCGCGCCCGCCCACGCCCTGACCTTCGGCATCGCGCTCGGGGTGCTGGCGTTCCTGCTGCTGGCCTTCGAGGTCAACGTGCTGGCCGCCAGCCTGGCCGTGGCCGGCCTGCTGTTCTACGTCCTCGTCTACACCCTCTGGCTGAAGCGCTCCACCCCCCAGAACATCGTCATTGGGGGCGCGGCCGGCGCGGTGCCACCGCTGGTGGGCTGGGCGGCGGTCACCCACCGGCTGGACCTGACCGCCGTGTACCTGTTCGCCATCATCGTGTTCTGGACGCCGCCGCATTTCTGGGCGCTCGCCCTGCGTACCAAGGCCGACTATGCGCGCGCCCGGATCCCGATGCTCCCGGTGGTGGTCGGGGAGCGCCAGGCGCGCTGGCAGATCCTGGGCTATACGCTGCTGTTGGTGGCGGTGACCTGGATGCTATTCGTCACCGGCTCGGTGGGTTGGATCTATCTCGTGGGCGCGACGGGCCTGGGTGCCGGCTTCGTCTTCCTGGCGGGCCAGACCGTTCGCGACCGGGGGGTCCGCTGGTCACGCCGGCTCTTCGATTACTCGATCATTTACCTGGCGGTGTTGTTCGGGGTGATCGTGGTGGACAGGATGGTGATCACGTGAAGCGAGGGGAGGCGCGCACCAACGTCCGCTTCGGGCTCCTGATGTTCGTGGTGGCGCTGCTGATGTTTGGCACCTCGATCGCCTGGGCGGTCCTCTACGCGGGGTTTGTTAAATGACGCCCGAGCCCTCCCACGGCGCGACCGGCCATGGGGCCGCCCACGTGTCACCGCCCAGCTGGTGGCCGCTGACCATGGCCATCGGCGTGGCGCTGACGCTGACCGGGCTGGTGATCAACCGGGTCGCCATGGGGATCGGCATCGTGATCGGGCTGGCCTCGCTCGGGCTCTGGGTGCGCGACGCGCGCCGGGAGTTCCACGAACTCGACGAGTAAGGTTGCCGCCTGATTTCGCCGATTCGAATTGACCCTTCCGGGGGTCCCCCCGTAGACTCTGTGCCAGATCGTTCGCTATCGGGAAGGAGGCACAGTGTGAGCGTGTTCAAGATGCTGGCCGCGGCCGCGGGCACCGCCCTGGTGCTAGTCGGGCTGGCGGCGTGCGGCGGCGGGGGCGGAGACACCAGCGGATGCACCCCGAAGGGGGCGGGCAGCGGGACGGCCGCCCAAACCCTGCAGGTCGTGTCCGACCCGAACACGGTCGGGGCGTTTCAGCCGAAAACGATCACGGCGAAGAAGGGCGACTCGCTGGAATGGGACTTTACGGATCAGGGAAACAAGCACAGCGTGACGGCGGATGACGGCAGCTTCGACTCCTGCCTACAGGATGCCGGCGCCAAGTTCCTGGTGACCTTCGCCAACGCCGGGACGTTCAACTATCACTGCACCATCCACGCCCAGATGATCGGGGTGGTGACGGTCAGTTAACCGGCGCCGAGGAGGGCCGAACCTCGGCTCTCCTATAGTGGGCCCGCGATGCGGCGTACTCTTCTTTCGTTTGTCGCCACGGTGGCGCTGGTCGCCTGTGGGCCGACGCCTCAGCCCGACGATGGCGCCATCGTCCAGGACTTTCAGAACCACCAGTCCCACGTCGAAGTCACCGCCGACGCGACGGTCGTGCAGGTGCTTCTCGATCGAGTAAGTGCCTCCGGCACACATGAGCAATTCATCGTCAGGCTGACCTCGGGCGACCTGACCCTGCTGGTCGAGCACAACCTGAGCATCGCCCCCCGCGCGCCGGTGGCGGTCGGCGATCACGTGATCGTGCACGGCGAGTACATCTGGAATGCCCAGGGTGGGCTGATCCACTTCACCCACCACGATCCCGAGGGCCGTCACGAGGGTGGGTTCATCCAGGACAACGGCATGACGTATGACTGAGAAGAGCGGCCTTTTTGGCCGAGGGGGGATCGGCGTGCATTCGGCACGACGAGCCGGTGGAGTCAAGACGCAAGAGCGAGCCGTGGAGAGCGAGTCTTGACTCCGCCGAATACAGGGGGATCTGCCCCCCGTGTCAAGGTCGGCGCACCTGGCGGACGTCGCCCGCGATGAACGCTTCAACCCCGCTGGGGCTGCGGACCAGCAGGGCGCCGCTCGCGGTCACGTCTTCGGCGATCCCGCGAACCGTCCGGTCGGGGAGCACCATCTCGACCGGCTGGCCCAGCATCCGCGTCCGTTCCCGCCACGCGGTGACGATCACCTCGGTTCCGGCCGACGCGGCTCGCAGCCACCTGTCGAGCTGCTCCAGGGTGGCGGCCAGCAGCACGTCGAGGTCGACCGGGTGTCCGGTCCGGACCAAGAGGGACGTCGCCCAATCGCCGGGCAGGTCGGCCGCCTCCAGGTTGGCATTGATGCCCACCCCCACCACCGCGAAGGGACCCGGGGGACGCTCCACCAGGATGCCCGCCACTTTCGCGCCGTCACTCAGGACATCGTTCGGCCACTTCAGCTCGGCCGCAATGCCGGCGGTCGCCGCGATCGCGTCCCGCACCGCGACTCCCGCCAGCAGGGGGTGGATGGGCGCCACCGGCCCTGTCGGTGCCAGCACCGCTGAGAATCACCCGGCCGTCGACGAGCCGCTCCCGGGCCAGGTCCTGGGTGCTCTGGACCTCGTCATACCGCTCGATGGCCCAGGCGGTCACGGTCAGTCGGGGGAAACGGGAGCGGCGACCACATCGGGCGGATCGGCTCCCAGCTGGACGACCACGATGCCGGCCAGCACCAGCACCGCGCCCAGCACCTGTGGCAGCTCGAGAAGATCGCGGAGCACGAAGAACGCGATCAGTCCGGCAAACACCGGTTCGGCGGTGGCCACGATGCCGACCACCGAGGGACGTAGCCTCTGCAACGCCGCCACCTCCAGCCCGAACGGCAGGAGTGTGGCCAGCAGCCCGATCAGCGCCATCGCGCCCCACACGGAAGGAGAGGCGGGCAGGGCCGGCCGGAGGGCCAGGTCGTAGACGATCCACATCACGGTCCCGGCGCCGAACGCGTAGACGAGCATGCTCCAGCGGTCGATCCGCTGAACCAGGGTGGAGGCGCGCAGTAAGAAGAAGGCGAGCAGGGCGGCGGCCAGCAAGGCCAGCCCGATACCGGGCAGGTTGACCCGCAGCAGGTCGGGCCGGTAAGCCCCCACCATGAAGAACGACCCGATCAGCACCAGCCCCAACGCCGCCCACACGCGGGCGGCCACCTGTTGCTGGCGCCGGTACCGTTCCCACGCGGTGATCGCGACCAGTCCCAGGTACTGCACGAAGAGGGCGACCGCAATGTTCAGCCTGGCGATGGCGAGGTAGTAGACCAGCTGGACGCCGGCGATGGCTGCCGTGCCGAAGACGGCGAGGGGCACCAGCTCGCGGCGGGGAATGCGGAGCAGCTGGGGACGGACCAAAAGAAGAATGAGCAGCAGCCAGACGAAGGCGAACCCGATGCGCAGCTGGGCCAGCGTCGCCGGGGCGTAGCCCCGCTGGAAGAGGACCTTGACCCCGTTTCCGCCGGCCGCGTAACACACCGCGGCGGTCAGGACCAGCAGGTAGCCCGGCCGTGGCCGAGCCCAGGCGGGCGGGTGGGTAGTCGAGGCGACGCCCCCGACGATAGCACAGGGTTGGCCCCGTCTGAACTCAAAAGTCCCCGCGTGCGGTGGGACTTTTTACCACAGTGGCGCCACCGGATTGTCAGAGAGACTTCTTGACCAACTGGGCATTCGACCGTAGAGTTATGGTTCGAACAGATGTCTCGCACGAGGAGTTCAGGACGGATGATCGAGGAGACTTCAGTTGAGATTACGGCCCAGCGCGAGCGGTGGCAGCTGGAGCGGGAGCAGCGGTATGCCCGCCGCAATCGTATCCGGTACATCGACGAGCTCCTGAACGAGCTCGAGATGCTCAACATTGCGGAAGAGACCCAGATGCCGCCCGACCTGGCGGTGCGAGTCCAGCGGCTGGCCGACGAGATGAGTCACAGCCTCGGCCATCACGCGCCCGAAGACTTGAGCATCGCCGCCTCCATGGAGGCGCTCTACGACCTGCAGGATGGGCTGATGCTGACGCTCGAAGGCGTCGACGACGAGGACGACTTCTAAAGCGATTCGGGCTTAAGCCCGTCGGGCTTAAGCCCGGATTCGAACTCAGGCTTCCGGGCCTGCCGCCGTTGCCCGCAGCCTCTCGTTAGTCCTTCAGGCCGTCGTGCTCTTTGAGGATGTTCTGGCGCTGATGGTCCAGGTCGGTGACGGCGGTACGTAAGCTCACTGCGTCGGAGACCTCTCCGGCCAGAGCCTGGAGGTTGGCGATGACGCCCGCCTGGCGGAGGGAGTTGGCGGCCCACAGGCTCTTGACGCCCTGGCTCTGGGCAAGGTCGCGGTCGGCAGCCTGCTGGAGCCGGTCAAAGTCCTGCAGCAGGCTCTCGATGATATCGGCCGTCGAGCTGCGCCCTTCGACGTCCAGCATGGCCTGGTTGAGGCCCGCGAAGAAGCCGCCCAGCGGAGCCTTGACGTGCACGCCAGTGACCGTGGCGTAGAGGCCCGAGAGCAGCGGATCGATCCCTGGCACGGGATGCGGGCCGGGGTCGGTGCTCGCCTCCGCCAGCAAGCTGTAAGCATTCAGGAGGTCCGTATTCGCCTGGGCCAGCTCGGCCAGCCCCCGCTGGGTCTGGTCTCGAGTCGCGGTTCGAGCCGCCTGGTCCCACCATTGCTGCAGGAAGTACCAGCCGCTGTCCGCGCTCAAGCCGCCGGGCTGGTTCCACAGGCTGTCTACGCTTACCGTCCCCGACGCTTCGCCGGCGGCCGCGGGAAGGGCGGTAAGGATCAGGCCGAGGACCACAGCGGCGAGCAGCATTGGCGCGCGCGCGAGCCCGCGCCGGGCGCTATTCTTGCCCATCTAGCTGTCCCCACCGTTGATGATGGGCGCTGCCCCTTACGTGGCCAGGCAACCTCCTGTCACAGGTCGGTCACAGACTGGCTGCTGCCGAGTGACGCGAAGGTAAAGCCCAATTCGGCTGGGCCGGTACTAGGCGACTCGCTCCACGACCAGGGCGATGCCCTGGCCCACTCCGATGCACATGGTGGCGAGCCCCCACCGGCCTTGCCGCCGTTGCAGCTCGTGAACCAGCGTGGCGGTGATGCGCGCGCCGCTGGCTCCCAGGGGATGGCCTAGGGCGATGGCGCCTCCGTTTGGGTTGACCCGCTCCGGGTCCAGTTTGAGCTCCTGGATGCAGGCGATGGCCTGGGACGCGAAGGCCTCGTTGAGTTCGATCACGTCCAGGTCCGACGCCGCGATCCCGGCTCGGCGCAGGGCCTTACGGCTGGCCGGAATGGGGCCCAGCCCCATCACCGAAGGGTCGACCCCGGCACTGGCTGCCGCGCGCACGTGGGCCAGCGGGAGAAGGCCCAGCGACCGGGCGTGCCGCTCCGACATCAAGGTCAGGCAGGCCGCCCCATCGTTCAGCGGTGACGAGTTCCCGGCGGTCACGGTGCCGTCCTTTTCGAACGCCGGCTTGAGCTGGGCCAGCTTCTCGAGAGAGATATCCGATCGGGGCCCTTCGTCGCGATCGACGACCGAGCCGTCGACCAGGGTCACCGGGACCAGCTCCGCCTTGAAGTGGCACGCCTGTTGGGCGGCCACCGCCCGCCGGTGGCTTTCCAGCGCGAACCGGTCCTGCGCCTCACGGGTGACGCCGAACTGCCGGGCCACGACCTCGGCCGTCTG
>WNFD01003923.1_pt1 | contig 28659 bp, 28 predicted proteins | sample 5400491 | NCBI WGS metagenome assembly WNFD01 (sample SAMN13153343, study PRJNA577476) | soil metagenome | isolation source: 120 cm saprolite under Douglas fir tree site 2 hole 2 replicate 2 | place: USA:California | collected 2015-04-18
ATCATGTGGATTCCAGGCGGTCTCGTCTTCCTGATCGCCATCAGCGTGGTCTTCTTCCGCTGGCAGGCCGCGGGCGGCGACGACATCACGGTGGCGTCTGCGGGAGCCTCGCATGGCAGATAGCCCACCCCGCGGCTGCCCGCCGCGAGCCTGGACATGGGCGGCCATCGTCGCCCTCTTCCTCCTCATGACCATGGGCAATATCGTGAGCGCCACCGGCTCGGGCCTCGGCTGCCCCGACTGGCCCCTCTGCCACGGGCGCCTGCTGCCGCCCGCGGAGACTCAGGTCCTGATCGAATTCAGCCATCGGCTCAAAGCCATCCCTTTCACCCTGCTGCTGCTCGTGACCGTGGTCCTGACCTGGCGGCGCACGACGGCCCGAGCGCCACGGCGCTTGAGCCTCGTCCTGATCGCCCTCCTCGCGGCACAGATCGGCCTGGGCGGCGTGACCGTGCTCTTCAAGCTGCCCGGGCTCGTGAGCACCGCCCACCTCGTGAACGCGCTTCTGATCCTCGCCGGCCTCATCATCCTGGCCGAGGGCACGCCGGTGCATGCTCCGGTGCCGGGGCGGCTCAAGCGGCTGGCGCTGGCCGGTCTTGCCGCGCTTCTCCTGCAGCTGGCGCTCGGCGGCTACGTGCGCCACGCGGGCGCGGGTCTCGCCTGCCCGGATTTCCCGCTCTGCAGCGGCAGCCTCCTGCCGCATCACTGGGAGAGCGCCCTGCACTGGATCCACCGCTGGCTCGGCGTGGCGCTGCTCGGGCTCTTCGTCCACCTGGCTCTCGCGGCACGGCGTACGGCTCTGGCAAGACCCGCGGCCCTGGCCGCCGGGCTCGCCGTGCTACAGGTGGCGCTCGGCATCGCCGCCGTGCTCGGCGGACTGGCGGTGCCGCTCCGCGCGGCTCACGCCCTTGTGGCGTACGTCCTCTGGGGCGTGGTCGTGTGGCTTTCGGTGCACGCGGAGTGCTGGGGCGCCGTCGCGCGGAGCGCGGAAGCTCCTCAGCGCGAAATCATCGGAGGGGTCGCCCGTGCCTCCCAGGGCTGAGAGCGCGACCGCCCGCACGTGGGCGGCCACGGGCATCGGTGAGCGCGTCAGCGCCTACGCCGAGCTGTCCAAGTTCGGCATCGTGCTGCTCGTGCTCGTCTCCGCCGCCGCCGGCTTCATGCTGCGCGCGCCACTCGGCGCCGATTTCCCGTGGGCGCACGGCCTCGTGGTGCTGGCCGGGGTGATGCTGCTCTCCTCGGGCGCGTCGGCTCTTAATCAGGTGCAGGAGCGTCGACGCGACGCCCTGATGGCACGGACGGCGAACCGCCCACTGCCGTCGGGGCGCCTCTCGTACGCGCAGGGACTCACCTTCGCCGCTGTCGCGGTCGCGGCGGGCGCCGCCCTGCTCTGGCTCGGCATCGGCCGCACCGCGGGCGTGCTCGGGATCACCGCGGCCGTCTTCTACAACGGCGTGTACACGCCGTGGCTCAAGCCAACGTCCCCCTTCGCCGCCGTGCCGGGCGCGATTCCCGGGTCGATTCCGCCCGTCATCGGCTGGAGCGCGGCGGGCGGCAGTCTCACCGACGCAGGCGCCATCATCCTCTTCGGCATCCTCTTCCTCTGGCAGATGCCCCACTTCTGGGCGCTGGCGCTGCGCTACCGCGCCGACTACGCCTCGGGCGGCTTCCCCATGGTCAGCGAGGTGGTGGGCGTCGAAGGCACGGCACGGCTGATCCTGCTCTACGCCTCGGGACTGACCGCCTGGTCGTTGGCCGCCCCGACCTTCGGCGTCGGAGGGCCGGTGACCTTCGTGCTCGCAGCGCTGCTCGGGGGGCGCCTCATGTGGCTCGCCGTCAAGTTCGCCCGCGAGCCTCACGACCAGCGCGGATGGCTCAAGCTGTTCCTCTTCTCGAACTTCTACCTGCTGCTCCTCTTCGCGGGCATGGTCGCCGAGCGCCTCGCGCTGCGCCTCCTCTAGCAGGAGATTCGCTCCGGCCGTAGCCATGTCGTAATGCAAGACCTGACCCCCCTTCGTTTGGTATCCTAGGATGCTCGTGAGCACACACCCATGAATATCTGCGTGGTCGGCACAGGCTATGTCGGGCTCGTCACCGGGGCGGTCTTCGCCGACCTGGGCAACGATGTGGTGTGCGTGGACAACGACCGCGCCAAGGTCGAGGCCCTCAAGGCCGGGCGCATGCCGATCTACGAGCCCGCGGCACGGAGACGTGATCTTCATCGCGGTCGGCACCCCGCCCAAGGCAACGGGCGAGACCGACCTGTCGCACGTCGAGGCGGTCGCGGCTGAGATCGGCCGGTGCATGGACCGCTACAAGGTCGTCGTCAACAAATCCACTGTCCCGGTGGGCACGGGCGAGCTCGTCCGCGAGGTCATCGTCCGCCACCAGCCCCGCCCGGTCGAGTTCGACGTCGTGTCGAATCCCGAGTTCCTGCGCGAGGGCTCGGCCATCGAGGACACGCTCCGGCCGGACCGCATCGTCATCGGCGCGCCCACCCAGCAGGTCGCCATGACGCTCGTCGAGCTCTACGCGCCGATCGAGCGGCCCATGATCCTCACCGACCTGCCGTCGGCCGAGGTCATCAAGTACGCCTCCAACGCCTTTCTCGCCACCAAGATTTCCTTCATCAATGCCATCGCCAACATCTGCGAGGCCGCCGGCGCCGACGTGACGCAGGTCATGAAGGGCATGGGGCTCGACCCGCGGATCGGCGGCGCGTTCCTCCAGGCGGGTCTGGGCTACGGCGGCTCCTGCTTTCCCAAGGACGTGGACTCGCTCATTCATACGGCGGGGAGGCTCGGCTACGAATTCAAGCTCCTGCGCTCCATCGTGGAGATCAACCGCGAGCGCGCCGCGCACCTGGTCGAGACAATCGCCAAGGCTCTCGGGCCCCTGGACGACAAGACGGTCGCCGTCCTCGGCCTGGCCTTCAAGCCGAACACCGACGACATGCGCGAGGCGAAGAGCGTGGAGGTCGTCCAGCTCCTCCACGCGGCCGGGGCGAGGATCCGCGCCTACGACCCGGCGGCCATGGGCAACGCGAAGCGGCTCCTGCCGGCCGCCGTCACGTTCAGCGACTCGCCCTACGAAGCGGCCGAGGGCGCCCACGCGGTGGTGCTGGTGACGGAGTGGAACGAGTTCAAATACCTCAATCTCGAGCGGCTGCGCGGCCAGCTCAAGCGCCCCGTGATCGTCGACGGGCGCAACCTCTGGGAGCCGGAGCGCATGCGACGCCTCGGCTTCGAGTACTACTCGGTCGGACGGAAGCCCGTCCTGCCGGTCTGAGAGCGCCCTCGTGAAGGTCCTCGTCACGGGCGGCGCCGGCTTCCTCGGCTCCCACCTCTGCGACTTCCTGCTGGGAAAGGGCTGCGAGGTGGTCTGCATGGACAACCTCCTGACGGGCTCGCTGGGGAACATCGCTCACATCCAGGACGCGCGCTTCGTCTTCGTCGAGTACGATGTGACCAACTTCATCTCGATCAAAGGCGGAGTGGACTACGTGCTCCACTTCGCAAGCCCTGCCTCGCCCATCGACTACCTCGAGCTGCCCATCCAGACGCTCAAGGTGGGCTCGCTCGGCACCCACCGTGCGCTCGGGCTCGCGAAGGCCCGCCGCGCCAGGTTCCTCCTCGCCTCGACCTCGGAGGTCTACGGCGACCCCCTGGTGCACCCGCAGCGCGAAGACTACTGGGGCAACGTCAATCCCGTGGGGCCGCGCGGTGTCTACGACGAGGCCAAGCGCTTCGCGGAGGCCATGACCATGGCCTACCACCGCGTCCACGGGCTCGATACGCGCATCGTCAGGATCTTCAACACCTACGGCAGCCGGATGCGCCTCACGGACGGGCGCGCGATCCCGACTTTCCTCCGGCAGGCGCTGCGCAACGAGCCCCTGACCGTCTACGGCGACGGCTCCCAGACGCGTTCCTTCACGTACGTCTCCGACCTCGTGGACGGTATCTGGCGGCTCATGCACTCGCCCGTCAACGACCCGGTCAATATCGGCAACCCGCGCGAGATGACCCTCCTCGAGCTGGCGAAGCTCGTCATCCAGGCGGCCGGCTCCACGAGCGAGATCGTCTTCCGCCCGCTGCCCGTCGACGACCCGAAGGTCCGTCAGCCCGATATCGGCCGCGCGCGGCGGCTGCTCGGGTGGGAGCCGGCCGTCGAGATCGAAGAGGGGCTCGCGCGCACGCTCGAGTCGTACCGCAAGCCCGGGCCCACCGCGTGAAGGTGCTGGTCACGGGCGGAGCGGGCTTCATCGGCTCCCACGTCTCCGATGCCTTCATTCGCGCGGGGCACGCGGTGGCCATCGTGGACGACCTCTCCACCGGCAACCGCGCGTGGCTGCCCCCAAAGGCCGGCTTCCACGCGCTGGACATCCGGAGCGAGCGGCTCAGCGAAGTCTTCGCGGCCGAGAAGCCCGACGCGGTGGCGCACCTGGCCGCTCAGGCCTCGGTCGGCCGCTCCGTCACCGATCCCGCCTTCGACGCGTCGGTCAACATCGGCGGCGGGCTCAACCTGCTCGACTGCTGCCGGCGCTTCGGCGTGCGGCGGATGATCTACTCCTCGAGCGGCGGCGCTGGCTACGGCGACACGGACCTGATCCCAACGTCCGAGGAGCACCCGACCAGGCCGGCGTCGCCCTACGGGATCACCAAGGTCGCGATGGAACAATACGTTGCCGTGTGGGGTGCCCTTTGGGGTGTGAGCGGCATCTCTCTTCGCTACGCCAACGTGTACGGCCCGCGCCAGAATCCCTTCGGTGAGGCGGGGGTGGTGGCCATCTTCTGCCACCGGGTATTGGCCGGCGAGGCCCCCGTGATCAACGGCGATGGTTTCCAGACGCGCGACTTCGTCCACGTGAGTGACGTGGCGGCCGCCAACCTGCGTGCGCTCGAGCGCGCGGACGTCACCGGGCCGGTGAACATCGGGACGGGAGTCGAGACGTCGGTGAACGCAATCTGCGACGGGCTGCGGGCTGCCGCGGACTCGAGCGTCGACGCCGTCCACGCTCCCGAGCGACCCGGCGAGCAGCGGCGCAGCTGTCTCTCTCCCAAGCTCGCCGAGCGCCTGCTCGGCTGGAGCCCGACCGTGCTCCTTGACGACGGCCTGGCACAGACACTGGACCACTTCAGGAAGGAGAGCGGACGATGATCGACGAGGAGCTGCGGGCCATCCTGGCCTGTCCGGCCTGCAAGGGTACCCTCATCTTCGAGGAGACGCGCATCATCTGCCAGCGGTGCCAGAAGGCCTACCCGATCCGCGACGGCATCCCGGTGATGCTCATCAGCGAGGCGCAGCCCTGGACACCGGGCACATAACCGCCGTCATCCTGGCCGGGGGCCAGGGCACGCGACTGCGCCCCCTGACGAGCTCCCGCCCCAAGCCTGTCGTCCCGTTGCTCAATATCCCGTTCCTGGCCTACCAGCTCGCTTTGCTGCGCCGCCACGGGATCGGGCGCGTCGTGCTGTCGTGCTCCTATCTCGTGGACGAGGTCCGGCGCACCATGGGCGACGGCACCGGTTGGAGCGTCAGCCTCGGCTACGCCATCGAGACGGAGCCGCTGGGGACAGCGGGAGGGGTCCGGAACGCCGCCGACCTTCTGGGAGACCTCTCGGGCGACCCCGGGGCCGGCCTCGTCGTCGTGCTCAACGGCGACGTCCTGACCGACGTCGATCTCTCCGCGATGCTTCGATTCCACGCCGAGCGCGGGGCGCGGGCGACGATATACCTGACGCGCGTGGCGGACCCCAGCCCCTACGGCCTCGTCGAGCTGGGGCGTGACGGACGCGTGATTCGTTTCGTCGAGAAGCCCGACCCGTCGCAGCGCACGGCCGACACGATCAACGCCGGGATCTACGTGCTGGACGCCGCCCTGCTCGCACGCATCCCGCCCGGTCGCGTGGCGTCCATGGAACGCGAGTTCTTCCCCGGGCTCCTGGGAGACGGGCTGCCGTTCTTCGGTTGGGTCGGCGACGGCTACTGGATCGACATCGGCAGCCCTGAAAAATATCGCCAAGCCCAGCTCGACCTGATGGCGGGCCGGGTGGCGGCAGACGTGGGTCCAGGGAACGCGGTCGGCGGCGGGCGCTCGATCGCCGCCGACGCGATTCTGGGCGCCCGCGTCTCGGCCGTGGCGCCCCTCGTGATCGGCGCGGGTTGCCGGCTCGAGGACGACTGCCGCGTCGGGCCCTCGGCCGTCCTGGGCCCGGGGTGCGTCGTAGGGACGGCGGCAACCATCGAGGGCTCGGTGCTCTGGGAGCGCGTCTCGGTGGGAGCCGGCGCCGTGCTCCGGGACTGCATCATCGGCACCGGCGTCCGCGTTGGCCCGCACGCCCATGTCGGCCCCGGTGTCGTGCTCGGGGACGGCGCGGTGGTGGCCTCGCGCGCCCGCGTCGCCCCCTGACGCAACGCGACTCAGCGCGTGATATCCTGAGAGCGATGACCACCGCCCGCATTCGCAACTTCTCCATCGTCGCCCACATCGACCACGGCAAGTCCACCCTGGCGGACCGCCTGCTCTCGCTCACCGGCACGATGGACGCCAAGAAGGCCGTGGGCCAGGTCCTCGACTCGATGGACCTCGAGAAGGAGCGCGGCATCACCATCAAGGCCCACACCGTGCGCCTCCTCTACACCGCGCGCGACGGCCACGAGTACACGCTGAACCTGATCGACACGCCGGGCCACGTGGACTTCTCGTACGAGGTGTCGCGCTCGCTCGCCGCGTGCGAGGGGGCCGTTCTGATCGTGGACGCGGGCCAGGGCGTGGAGGCGCAGACCCTCGCCAACTTCTACCTGGCGGCGGACGGCGGGCTCGAGATCGTGCCGGTCATCAACAAGATCGACCTGCCCGCGGCCGACGTCGAAGGCACGAGGGCGCAGATCACCGAGATCCTGGGCCTCGACGGCGACGCCGCGCTCACGATCTCCGCCAAGCACGGCACGGGCGTGCCCGAGGTGCTCGAAGCCATCGTCAGCCGCATTCCGCCGCCCGAGGGAGACGCGGAGGCGCCGCTCAAGGCGCTCGTCTTCGACTCCTTCTACGACTCATACCAGGGCGTGGTCGTCTACATCCGCCTCATCGACGGGCGCGTGCGGCCGGGGATGCGCGTACTCCTCATGTCCAACGGCAAGATCTACGAGGTCCAGCAGGTCGGGGTCTTTGCCCCCGACATGCGCCCGGTGGAGGAGCTCAGCGCGGGCCAGGTCGGCTATCTCACGGCCTCCATCAAGCGTGTGGCGGACGCGAAGATGGGGGAGACGATCACCGACGTCCTGCACCCGACGGCCGAGCCGTGTCCGGGCTACCGGGACGCCAAGCCCATGGTGTTCGCCGGGCTCTACCCGATCGAGGACACCGACTACGAGGGACTGCGCGACGCGCTGGAGAAGCTCCGCCTCAACGACTCCGCCTTCAACTTCGAGCCCGAGACCTCGCTCGCGCTCGGCTACGGCTTCCGCTGCGGCTTCCTCGGCATGCTCCATCTCGAGATCGTCCAGGAGCGCCTCGAGCGCGAGTTCAACCTCTCGCTGATCGTCACCGCCCCCAGTGTGCGCTTCCGCGTGGTGACGCTCGCGGGCGAGACCGTCGAGATCGACAACCCGTCCAAGCTGCCACCCGTGGACAGGATCGAGCGGATCGAGGAGCCCTACGTGCGCGGCTCCATCCTCGTGCCCACGGAATTCATGAGCGAGATCTACAAGCTGGCTCAGGACAAGCGAGGCGAGCACAAGTCGCTCGAATACCTGGGCAAGCGCTGCCACATCCAGTTCGACTTCCCGCTCTCCGAGATCGTGATCGACTTCTACGACAAGCTCAAGTCCATCTCGAAGGGCTACGCGTCGTTCGACTACGACTTTTTCGAGTTTCGCGAGTCGGACATGGTCAAGCTCGACATCCTGCTCAACGGCGACCCCGTGGACGCGCTGAGCGTGATCGCCCACCGCGACAAGGCCTACGAGAAGGGCAAGGCGCTGACGGAAAAGCTCCGCGGCGTCATCCCGCGGCAGCTCTACGAGGTCGCCATCCAGGCAGCCATCGGGAGCCGCGTCATCGCGCGCGAGACCGTCAAGGCCATGGGCAAGAATGTCACCGCCAAGTGCTACGGCGGCGACATCACGCGCAAGCGCAAGCTGCTCGAGAAGCAGAAGGAGGGCAAGAAGCGCATGAAGCAGGTCGGCAAGGTCGAGGTGCCGCAGGAGGCGTTCCTGTCGGTCCTCAAGAGCTGAGCGGCCGATGAACGAAACCGAGACCCGGCCGGAAGCGCCCGCGCCCCTCGAGGCCCAGGCGCCCGCGCGCCGCAAGTCGCTCGTCCGCGAGTATGCCGAGGCCATCTTCATCGCGGTGTTGCTGGCGCTGGTGATCCGCCAGTGCGGCGTGCAGGCCTTCACGATCCCGTCGGGCTCCATGATGGACACGCTGCAGATCGGCGACTACATCCTCGTCAACAAGTTCCTCTACGGCGCCGAGCTGCCGTTCACGGACGTCCATCTGCCCGGCCTGCGGAAGCCGGACCACGGGGACATCGTCGTGTTCAAGTACCCCAACGACGAGAGCCGCGACTTCATCAAGCGCATCATCGGGGTCGGAGGAGACACGGTGCAGGTGCAGGACAACCGCGTCATACTCAACGGCCGCTTCATCGATGAGCCCTACGTCCGCCCCGGCTCGATCCCGCCCGTTCCGTCGGGTCACTGCGGCTACCTCTATGGCTGCGACCCGCTCGTGGTGCCCTCGGGCTCGTACTTCGTCATGGGCGACAACCGGGACAATTCCCAGGACAGCCGCTACTGGGGGTTCGTCCGGCGCGAGAAGATCCGTGGCAAGGCGTTCCTGATCTACTGGTCGTGGAACGGAGAAAGCCACTGGCCGCGTTGGAGTCGAATAGGCAACTGGCTCCCCTAGCGCGCAGGCTGCCGATGCGGGGCCATCTGCTTTGTTGGCTCCCTCGGCCGCAGGCTCAACGTACGTGGAATTTCGAGCTGAGGCGCTCGGTACCGAGGCGAGGGCTGAGACAAAATACGCCTCGCCTGCGGTCTTCGGGCGCCGCCTCGCCGCTGACCCCTTCTCGACACCCTGCGCCATCGGGAGCCGCCTTGCGAGTGAGGCTCGCGTGAACACGTTGGCGTCGTGGGCGCCGCGAGCCGGCTCGGTCGGCGCGTACCTGCACGTCCCCTTCTGCACGAAGCGCTGCGGCTACTGTTCCTTCAACACCGCGCCCGATTCACCCGGCGCCGTCGCGCGCTTCCTCCCGGCACTCCTGGGCGAAATGGACATCGTCGCCCGCGTCCCATGGGCCGGCGCCATCGACCTTCGCAGCGTCTTCCTCGGCGGCGGCACGCCGTCGCTGCTACCGGCCGAGGCCATGGCCGAGATCCTCGAACACCTCCGGGCACGATTCGGCGTCGAGGCCGCCGCCGAGATCACCGTCGAGTGCAATCCCGAGAGTGTGAGCCTCGAGCGGCTGGCGGGCTACCGCCGGGCGGGCGTGACGCGCATCAGCCTGGGTGTCCAGAGCCTCGACGATCGCATCCTCCCGACGCTGGACCGCCTCCACACTGCCGCGCAGGCCCGCGAGGCCTTCGACGCCGCCCGCGCCGCGGGCTTCGAGGACGTGAGCGTCGATCTGATCTACGGCCTGCCGGGGCTCGATCTCGCGACCTGGGAGGAAACGGTCAAGGGCGCCCTCGGCTGGGCACCCGATCACCTCTCGGCCTACGCGCTCACGCTCGACGAGGGCAGCCTCTGGAATGCAGCGGCGTCCGGCGGGCGAGCCGGAGGACGTCGCGGGGCTGGGGTCCCGCCGTCCGAGGTGAGCGAAAGTCCAGCCGGGCGAGCCGGAGGACGGCCGTCCGCGGCGAGCGAAAGTCCAATAGTCCTGCCGCCCGAGGAGACGGTGACGGCGCAGTACTCGCGGCTGGTCCAGCTCGCGGCCGAGGCAGGTTTCGAACACTACGAGGTCTCCAACTACGCGCACCCGGGGCACCGGTCGGCGCACAACCAGATCTACTGGCACGCCGAGGAGTATCTGGGCATGGGCCCGGGCGCCTGCGGCTTCCTCGGCGACGTGCGCTACGGCAACGTCAAGCCTGTCGAGCGCTACCGCGCCATGGTCGCGGCAGGCGACGCGCCCGTGGATGCGCACGAAACGCTGACGCCGCGCCAACGGCTGGCCGAGCGCCTGATCCTGGGCCTCCGGCTCGCCGACGGCATCCCCTCCGCGTGGCTCGAGGAGCGGGTGGCGCTGGCACCGGCGCGGCTGCCCGCCACGCTCGAGGCGTGGCGCGAGCGCGGCCATCTCGCCGAGAGTGACGGCCGCGTCCGACTCACGGAGACGGGCTTTCTCCTCTCGGACGCCCTCTTCATCGAGCTCCTTTAATCAGGTACGAGACTGTAATCAGGTACGATACGGGCACCATGGCTGAACAGGCCCTCGACCAGCGCCTCCGCCAGGTGCTCCTGGCGGTCATCGCGGAATACGTGGAGACCGCCCAGCCCGTGGGCTCGCGCTCCGTGGCGCGCCGCCACGTCCGGGGGCTGTCGCCGGCAACGATCCGCAACGCCATGGCCGACCTCGAGGAGCAGGGCTTCCTCACCCACCCTCACACATCGGCCGGGCGCGTGCCGACGGACAAGGCCTACCGCTTCTACGTCAGCGCCCTGGGCGAGGTTCCATGGAAGGCAGCCCCCACCGCTGCGAAAGCCCCGGAAGCCGCCGGCCCGTCGGCCGACGCTGGCGAGCGGCTGATGAGCGAGACACCCACGCGCCTCTCGGACGGCACGCACATGACCGGAATGCTCCTCGCCCCTCCACTCCGCCGCACGGCGCTGGACCACATCGAGCTGGTCGGCCTGGGCGAGGACCGCGCGCTGGCCGTGGTCGTCACGGACACTGGCTGGGTGACGGCGCGCGCCATCACGCCGCTGCCCCGCCCTGCCGCGGCGTCCTCGATCAGATCGTCGGGCTCCTGCGCGACCGCAACCTCTATATCAGTGGCGCCATCAACGTGCTCGACCACCCCGACTTCAGCGATGTCGGCACCATGCGCGGGCTGCTCAAGGCCTTCGAGGACAAAGCACGACTGGTGGACCTCCTGACCCGCATGGCGGAGGAGCGCGGTGTGCAGGTCCTCATCGGCGGGGAAAACCCGGTCGAGGAGATGCGGGAGTGCAGCCTCATCACCTCCACGTACACCTACCGCGGGCAGGTGCTGGGCGTGCTCGGCGTGGTCGGGCCGCGCCGCATGGCCTACGGCGACGTCATCTCCATCGTGGACGAGACCGCGCGGCTCGTCTCCGACTCGTTGTCGCGGGTGCAGCGAGAGCTTTACCTTCCCGGGTAATCGCTCCGCGGGCCCGGGTAATCGCTCCGCGGGCCCGGGTAATCGCTCGCGGCCCGCATAATCGCTCCGCGGGCCGGGCAAGCCCTCGGCGGAGCCGGGTTGCTCCCCCCCGGGCCGGGCTGTCCCCGTCTGCTATACTTTGATGTGTCATGAGCGACGACGACCTTGTCCCTGACACCGACGCGCTGTCTCTGACACCCGAGGAGGAGATCCGTCGTCTCCGCGAGGCGCTCGAAGCCAAGACCCTACTGGCCGAGGAGCACCGCGACCGTTACCTCCGGGCCGCCGCCGAGTTCGACAACGCCCGCAAGCGGGCCGCCCGCGAGCGCGACGAGTACACGCGCTACGCCAACGAATCGCTGCTGCGCGAGCTCCTGCCGGTCCTCGACAATTTCGAGCGGGCGCTCCAGTCCGCCCGCAACGAGACCACCGCGGCGGCCGTCACAGCCGGGGTGGAGCTGATCCAGCGCGAGCTCCTGCGCGTGCTGGAGAAGTTCGGCGTCACCTCTTTCACCTCCGTCGGCCAGCCCTTCGATCCCGAGCGGCACGAGGCCATCGCCCGCGTGCCCGCCCAGGGACAGCCCGAGGGCACGGTGGTCGACGAGACGGCGCGGGGCTATCTCCTGAACGGGCGCGTTCTGCGCCCGGCCATGGTCACCGTGGCCTCGAGCCCCGACTCGCCCTAGCGTGGCGCCCAAGGACTACTACTCGGTTCTCGGCGTCGGCCGGGACGCCGATGACGCCGAGCTGAAGAGGGCCTACCGCACCCTCGCCCGCCAACACCACCCCGACAAGAATCCCGGCAACGCCCGATCCGAGGAGCGCTTCAAGGAGATCAGCGAGGCATACGCCGTCCTCTCCGATCCGGGCAAGCGCGCGCAGTACGACCGCTTCGGCACCGTCTCGGGTCCGGGCGGCGGCCCCGACGTCGGCTTCGGCACGATCATCGAGGACCTCTTCGAGGGATTCTTCGGAGGCGGGGGATCGCGCCGCACGCGCGCGCGCCGCGGCGACGATCTTCAGTACCGGCTCGAGATCTCGCTCGAAGAGGCCGCGCAGGGGCTCGAAACCAAGCTGCAGGTCCCGCGCCACGAGACCTGCGAGGCGTGCCGCGGCACCGGTCATGAGCCAAGCACCTCACCCGAGACATGTGGAACCTGCCGCGGCCAAGGACAAGTCCGCTTCTCCCAGGGCTTTCTCACCGTCGCCCGCCCCTGCCCCACGTGCGGGGGCGCGGGACGCGTCAACCTCCACCCGTGCGCCGGTTGCGGCGGCGAGGGCCGCGTGCCTCGCGAGCGGCTGCTCACCGTGACCGTTCCCGCGGGCGTCGAGGACGGCAACCAGCTACGCCTCTCGGGAGAGGGCGAAGGGGGTCTTCACGGTGGCCCCGCGGGCGACCTCTACGTGGTCCTCCAGATCCGCCCGCACGACATCTTCGTGCGACAAGGCGCGGATCTCGTATGCGCCTTGCCGCTGACGTATCCACAGCTTTGCCTGGGCGATGAAGTGGACGTGCCCGTCCTGGATGGCAAGGCTCGCCTCACGGTGCCGCCGGGGACCCAGCCGGGCCAGCGCCTGATGCTCAAGGGCAAGGGCATGCCGCACCTCAGGGGGCGCGGGCACGGCCACGCCGTGTACGAGGTGATCGTCGAGGTGCCGAGGAGGCTCTCCCAGCGGGAGCGGGAGCTCCTCGAGGAGCTCCGAGAGTCGTCAAAGGCATCCTCGGGCCCGCTGCTCGACTCCTTCCTCGAGCGAATGAAGAAGCTCTTCGGCAGTTAATGGCCTTCTGGCAACTCACCGTCCCGACCTCGCCCGAAACCACCGAAGGCTTGACGAACTTCCTCTGGGAACAGGGCGCCTTGGGCGTCGTGGAGGAGGAGGGTCCCCTCTCGCCCGCCCGTCTTCGCGCTTTCTTCCCCGACAGCGCTCCGTCGACCGACCTCGTCGCCTCGGTGCGGGAGTATGCGGGCGGGCTCAGCGCCTTGGGTTTCTCGACGGCTCCGGGCGCTGTGGAGATCGCGCCGCTCCTCGAGGAGGCCTGGGCCAGCGCCTGGCAGCAGTCCTTCCCGCCACGGGCCGTCGGGCGCCGGCTCTGGGTCAAACCGCCGTGGGAGGCGGCCGAATCGCCCGGTCGCGTCACGGTTGTAATCGAGCCGGGGCGTGCCTTCGGCACCGGGCATCACGGCAGCACCGAGGGGTGCCTGGCGCTCCTCGACGAGTCCATCGTCGACAGGGGTCCCGACCGGGTCCTCGACATCGGCACCGGCACGGGCATCCTCGCCGTCGCCGCCGTCAAGCTGGGCGCCGGCCACGTCGTGGCCGTGGACGTGGACCCGGATGCCGTCGCGGCCGCTCGGGTCAACGCCACGCGTAATGACTGCGCCGATCGCATCGATCTCGTCATGGCGGGGCCCGAGTCGCTCCGCGAGGTCCGGCCCTTCCCGCTCGTCGTCGCCAATCTCCTCGCTCACACTCATCTGGCCCTCGCCCCGCACTATCGACGGCTGACGGCGGCGGGTGGCACGCTGATCCTCGGCGGCATCCTCGAGCACGAGGACCATGACGTGATCGCGGCGCTCGAGGCGGCGGGCTTCGCCCCGCTCGGGCGGCTCGTGGTCGAGGGCTGGTCCTCGCTGCTGCTCGAGGCGACCGCCGCGTGACCCGCTTTCTCATCCGCCCCGACGGCATCATCGGGGAGCGAGTCACCTTCGACGCCGAGGAGACCAGACACCTGACACGCGTGCTGCGCCTGGGCCGCGGCGACATCGTCGAGGCGTTCGACGGCCTGGGCAACGTGCTGACGGTGCGGCTCCAGCGCGTGGGCGGCCGCTTCGCCGAGGGCGCCCTCCTTGCACGCGCGGCGCTCCGGAGCGAGTCGCCCCTGCATCTGACTCTGGCGCAGAGCATTCCCAAGGGCGACAAGATGGAAGGCATCATCCGCATGGCGACCGAGCTCGGCGCCGCTCGCGTGGTGCCGCTCGTGACGGCCCGCACCGTGGTGCGTGTCGAGCCGGAGCGCGCGGGGCCGCGCCTCTCCCGCTGGCAACGAGTGGCCAAGGAATCCGCCAAGCAGACCGGCCGCGCCGTCGTTGCCGAAGTGACGACGCCCAAGCGCCTGGCCTCGTGGATCGCGGCCCGCGAGACCGAAGGCCTGCTCGTCTGCCTCTGGGAAGACGCGCGCGAGCCCCTCGGCCCGCAGCTGCCTCAGGGACCCGTGAGCCGCGCCACGGTCGTGGTCGGACCAGAGGGCGGCCTCGAGCCGGCCGAGGCCGACGCGCTCCGGACCGCGGGCGCCGTCGTCGGAGGGCTCGGCCCGCGCATTCTCCGGACCGAGACGGCTGGGCCGGTGGGGCTGGCGATCCTACAGGCGCGCTACGGCGATCTCGTCGGAGACGGCTGCTGACCCCGGCCTTCACGTATGTCGACGCCGACGGCGGCAGGGGTGTGGTCGGCCGTGGCGCGACCCTGCCGGAGGCATTCGCTCAGGTCGCCCTCGGCATCTTCGCCCTCGTGGCGGATCCGGCCTCGGTCGAGGAGCGCGACGCGCGGGAGGTCCGCGCCCACGGCACCGCGCCCGAGAGGCTCCTCGTGAACTGGCTCAATGAATGCCTGTATGTCATGGACGTCGAGGGCTTCGTCGCGCGGCGTGTCGAGTTCAGCATGTTTGCTCTCGATGCAGGCGCCCCGGGGGGCGAGCCACTGCGCCTGTACAGCCGCCTTCACGGTGAAGATCTTGACCCGGCTCGCCACATCCCGCGCGAAACCGTGCGTGGGATCCGAGCCGAGGGCGCCTTCGTTCTGGAGGCTGGAAACGGTTCGGAAGCTCGCGTCATCGTCCAGGGGGATCAAGCGTGAGGTGCGTTGCGAAAATGAGACAGACTCGGCTCCAGGAGCGTGTCGTTCATTCACCGGGAGGGACTCCCGCCATTGCTTGCCGACATGAGATTCCATACGAAACAGGCAGTTAACCGATATTGGGCTGAATGGCACCGTCGTTGCTTTATACGGGGCACGGAATGGGCTACCAGAGGACCATCCGGCGGCAGGTCTCAGTAGAGGGCATCGGGCTTCATTCCGGCGAGCAGGTCAAGCTGACGCTGTCTCCCGCCGCCGCAGACACGGGTATTCTCTTCCGCGCGGCTGACGGGACCCTTATCCCGGCCGACATCGACCATGTCGTAGACGGGCGAGCCGCGACCACCCTCGGCGCCTTCGGCGTGCGGGTGCGGACCATCGAGCACTTGATGGCGGCGGCCGCCGCGCTCGGCATCGACAACTTCTTGGCCGACGTGAGCGCCGAGGAGATCCCCGCTCTCGATGGCAGCGCGAAGCCCTTCGTGGATCTGCTCTACTCCGCAGGCGCCGTCACACTGCCAGTTCCGCGCCGCTCGATCTCGGTCCGCGAGCCGGTGCGAGTCGGAGACGGCAATCGCTGGCTCGAGATCACACCCTCCGACGTCTTCCGCATCACCTACACGCTCGACAACCCGCACCCCGTGGTGGGTTGCCAGGTCGTCTCGCTCGATGTCAGTGAGAGCGTGTTCGTGGACGAGCTGGCCTCGGCCCGGACCTACGGCTTCCTCAAGGACGTCGCGGCCATGCGGAAGAACGGGCTGGCGCGCGGCGGATCGCTCGAGAACGCCGTGGTGGTCGGCAAGCGCTCGGTCCTCAACGACAGTCTCCGGTTCGAAGACGAGTTTGTCCGGCACAAGATGCTCGACCTCGTGGGCGATCTCTGGCTCCTGGGCCGCCCGCTCATGGGTCACATCACGGCCAAGAACGCCGGCCACGCGCTCAATCACGAGCTGGTTTCCGCGATGAAGGGAGCCCTCGCCGCGGAGCGCCGCCAGCGGGTCGCCCGACCGCAGGCCCAAGCCGCCGGCAGGCTTTCGGGCCGTCTCGAGCGGCTCGTACCCAGTGGCCTGTCTTCCCAGCCCGGTATCCCAGCTCTCTAGCAGCCGCCTCAAACTCTCCAGTCCGCCCCGGCTTTCCCGGGCTCCTGGCCCTGCGGGAAGCTATAATGACGTGTCCGTGGGGAGACCTCACTCGTGAGCCACCAGACCGGCTGGTGGGCGATCGCTCTGGTCGTCCTGCTCGTGGTATGCCTCCCCTCCTCGACGGCTCCGGCGGAGAGCGAGCTCCGCATCAGCAACCTGTCCATCTTCCTCAACGATTTCGACGTGACCGTCCAGGGAGTGCTCCTGGGCGCTGTGCCCTCCATGCTCAGCGAGAGCCTGCACAGCGGCGTCCCCGTCCACGTGCGCTTCGTGGTGGAGCTCTGGCAGCAGCGCTTCCGCAACCGGCTCCTGCACTCGCGCACGATCGAGCGCCAGGTGACGTACAACCCTGCGACCAAGGAGTACAAGGTCGTGTCGCTCGCCGGCGAGGAGCGCGAGGCGTTCATGACCAAGCAGTTCCGCGAGGCCCAGCGCGTGGTCTCCGAGCTCCGCGCGGGCAAGCTCGCTCCGGACGCCGCGCTCGACCCGCAGGAGCTCTACTTCATCCGCGTCCGCGCCGACGTCTCGCTCAATGGAGTCAACTCCTGGCTCGCCCGGTTCAGCGGAGAGGCGGCTGAATCGGACTGGGTCCAGTCGCCGCTGCTCACGCCCACGAGACGCCAGTGAGCCCGCTGATCGACACACCGGTCGAGGCGCGGGGTCACTATCGGCGCAACCTGTTCATCGTCTCCGGCGGGCTGGCGCTCCTGGCGGTGGCGTGGTGGGGGTTCAAGGTCTGGATCCATTCGCCCCAGGTTCCCCTCGCGTCCAACCTGGCCGTGTTCGCGCTCTTCAACCTGAACCTGATCGTCTTCCTGCTGCTCGTCCTCCTGCTTTTCCGGAACCTCGTCAAGCTCGCCTTCGAGCGGAAGCAGAAGGTCCTGGGCGCCCGGTTCAAAGCCAAGCTCGTTCTCGCCTTCCTCTCACTGGCGCTGACGCCGGCCATCCTGATCTTCATCATCGCGTCGAACTTCATCAACACCTCCATCGAAGGCTGGTTCAAGCCGCAGGTGGAGCGGCCACTCGACCAGGCCCTCGAGGTGGCGCAGACGTACTATCAGGGCCAGGAGGCCATGGCCCTGCGCCACGCGCGCTACATGGCCGACGTGCTCGCGCGCGAGGGCTTCATGGCCCCGGGCCAGCGCCCGGTGCTCTCGACGTATCTCAACGGTCAGCAGGAGCGCCTCGGGCTCGCCGCCATCACGGTCTACAACCGCGGCGGCCAGTCGGTGATCCACGCCAAGGACCCGACGCTCGCGTCGGTGCTGACGCGATCGGTGAACCGGGAGCAGCTGCGACAGGGGCTCGCCGGACAGGAAGTGACCACGGTCCACGAGCTCGACAACGGCGACATGATCCAGGCGATCGTGCCGATCCGGAGCAGCGAGCGCACCATCCTGGGAGCGCTCGTGGTGGGCAGCTACGTGACGCAGCGGCTCGAGTCCCGCCTGCGGGGCATCAGCCAGTCCTTCCAGGAGTACAAGCAGCTCCGGCTGCTCAAGCAGCCGCTCAAGGGCATCTACATCCTGCTCTTCCTGCTGATGACGCTCGTGATCGTGTTCTCGGCGACCTGGTTCGGCCTCTACCTCGCGCGCGGCATCACGGAGCCCGTCCAGATGCTCGCGGAGGGCACCCGCGCGGTGGCCGCGGGCAACCTGAACTACAAGGTCACGGTCCGCGCCGACGACGAGATCGGCGTCCTCGTGGACTCGTTCAACCGGATGACGAGCGACCTCGCCTCCTCGCAGACCAAGCTCGAGCACACGTACCGCGACCTCCAGGCCAAGCACGAGGAGGTCGAGCAGCGGCGCCGCTACACCGAGACGGTCCTGGAGGCGGTGGCCACGGGCGTGCTCTCGCTCGACCCCGCCGGGCGCATCACGACCATCAACGGCGCCGCCGAGCGCATGCTGGGCGTGCCGGCCGCGTCGGCCCAGGGGCAGCTTGCCTCGGCGGTGCTGCGGCCGCCGATGCACTCCGAGCTCGCGGCGCTCATCCAGCGCATGAACCGGCTGCGCGAGGGCGCCCTCGAGCGCGAGGTGCACCTCCGTCGCGAGGGCCACGCCGTCACGCTGCTCGCCTCGGCGACGGCCCTCAAGGGGCCCGAGGGCGCCTATCTGGGCATGGTGCTCGTCTTCGACGACCTGACGGAGCTGCTCAAGGCCCAGCGCCTGGCGGCATGGCGTGAGGTCGCTCAGCGGATCGCGCACGAGATCAAGAACCCGCTGACCCCGATCCAGCTCTCGGCCCAGCGCCTTCGCCGCCGGCTGTCGACCAATCGGAGCCCTGAGGAAAAGCAGCTGCTCGAAGAGGCGACGGCCACCATCGTGCAGGAGGTCGAGGGGCTGAAACAGCTGGTCGACGAATTCTCGCGCTTCGCACGTATGCCCGCGCTCCAGCCCCGTGCCACGGATCTCGGGCGCCTGCTCGAGGGCGTGGTCGTCCTCTACCGCGAGTCCCATCCCGGGCTCTCCATCAAGGCGTCGTTCTCGCCCGACTTGCCGCCCCTCGACGTCGATCCGGACCAGATCAAGCGCGCGGTGCTGAACCTCGTGGACAACGCGGTCGAGGCGGTGGGGGGCGCCGGCGTCGTCACCGTCGACACCATCTGGCTGCCGGAGAGCCGGCGCGCCCGCATCGTCGTCGCCGACGACGGGCCCGGCATCCCGGGCGAGGACAAGGAGCGGCTCTTCCTGCCGTATTTCTCGACCAAGGCCGGCGGCACGGGCCTGGGCCTGCCCATCGTGCACCAGATCATCACCGACCACGGCGGCACCATCTGGGTCGAGGACGCGACGCCGCTGGGCACGCGCTTCGTGATCGAGCTGCCAGTGGGCCGGCTTGCGGCAGCGCCTGCCGAGGCCAACGCGCCGGTGAGGGCGGGCTAGATGGCGGGCGAGCACATCCTGATCGTGGACGACGAGCGCGCCATCCAGACGTCCCTGCGGGGAGTGCTCGAGGACGAGGGCTATCGGGTCACCGCGGTGGGCTCCGCCGAGGAGGCGCTGGCTCGCCTGTCCGATGACGCGCCGGATCTGATCTTCCTCGACATCTGGATGCCGGGCATGGACGGCCTCGAGGCGCTGGCCGAAATCAAGCGGCGGCGGCGCGAGACCGCCGTGGTGATGATCTCCGGCCATGGCACCATCGAGACCGCCGTCAAGGCGACCAAGCTCGGCGCCTACGACTTCGTCGAGAAGCCGCTCTCGCTCGAGAAGACGCTCCTCGTCGTGGAGCGCACGCTCGAGCATGCCCGCCTCGAGCAGCAGCATCGCCAGCTGCGGGAGCGCGTGGAGCGCGGTCAGGAGATCGTCGGCAAGAGCGCCGTCATCGATGAGCTGCGCCAGCAGATCGCGGTGGCGGCGCCGACGACCGGCCGCGTCCTCATCCACGGCGAGAGCGGCTCCGGCAAGGAGCTGGTCGCGCGCGCCATCCACGCTCGGTCCACCCGCGCCGAGGGGCCCTTCGTCGAGGTCAATTGCGCCGCCGTGCCGGAGGAGCTGATCGAGTCGGAGCTCTTCGGACACGAGCGCGGCGCCTTCACGGGCGCGGTGGCGCGCCGCCGGGGCAAGTTCGAACTGGCCGACGGCGGCACCCTCTTCCTCGACGAGATCGGGGACATGAGCCTCAAGACCCAGGCCAAGGTGCTGCGCGTGCTCGAGGAGCAGGCCTTCGAGCGGGTGGGCGGCAAAGAGACGATCCGCGTGGACGTCCGCGTGATCACCGCCTCGAACCAGAACCTCCAGGAGCAGATCGGCGCCGGGCGCTTCCGCGAGGACCTCTTCTACCGCCTGAACGTCATTCCGATCGAGGTCCCCGCTCTCCGCAAGCGAAAAGAAGACATCCCGGCGCTCGTGGAGCACTTCATCGCGCTCTTCTCGGCCGAGAACGGGCGGCGCCCGAAGACGATGGCGGCGGAGGCGCTTGCCTACTTCCTCACCAACGAGTGGCCGGGCAACGTGCGCGAGCTTCGCAACATGGTCGAGCGGCTGGTCATCATGGCCCCCCGCGATGTCATCGGCCCCGAGGACCTGCCGCCGCCGCTCCGCACCCGCGGGGAGGGCGAGGCCAGCGAGGGCCCGCCGCGCGACCGAAAGCTCAAGGACGCCCGCGAGGCCTTCGAGCGCGCCTACATCCTGGGCGAGCTGCGCGAGCACGAGTGGAACATGACCCGCACGGCCGAGAAACTCGGCATCGAGCGCAGCCACCTCTACCGCAAGCTGAAGATTTACGGCATCACCCCGCCCAAGACCTAGCAGGCGGCCGCCTGCGTCGTTGCCGCCTCGCATCTGGAACCTTGTCGCGTGTCTCGGCGTTTCCTTCCCCGACGTTTCGTGATACCTAGAGAAGGCCGCTGCCGCGCCAGCGCCGTCGTGGAACAGCCGGAAACCGCCTGGAATCGGATTCCACACGGGTCATGACCCGTCAAGGAGGATTCGCATGAGACGTCTCTCCGCGATGCTCACCATCCTGCTAGCCGTGGCGTGGACCACAGCGGGCCCGGCGCTTGCCCAGTCCAAGGAGCCCGTCAAGATCGGGCTCTCGGCGGCCGTGTCCGGCGGCTCGGCCGCCTCCGGCGAGGCGATCAAGCGGGGGCTTCTGATCGCCATCGACGAGATCAACGCCAAGGGCGGCGTGCTCGGCGGCCGCAAGCTCGAGCTGGTCGTCCGCGACGACGAGGGCAACCCGCAAAAGGGCGTGACGATCGCCCGCGAGCTCGTCGAGCGCGAGAAGGTGGCGGCCGTCTTCGGCGGCCTCCATACCACCGTGGCGCTGGCGCAGGTACCCGTCTGGCACGAACTGAAGACCCCCTACATGGGCGCCTGGGCCGCCGGCACCAACGTCACGCGCAACGGGCAGACGCCGAACTACGTCTTCCGCGTCTCGGCCAACGACGACTACGTCGACCGCTACCTCTCGCGCTACGCGGTCGACGCGCTCAAGAAGGGCAAGCCGGGGCTCCTCCTCGAAAACACGCCCTGGGGCCAGTCCAACGAGACGGGTCTGACCAAATGGTTCGGTGAAAAGGGCATCAAGGCGGTCGGCGTCGAGCGCTTCAACTGGAACGACCCCGACATGAGCCCCCAGCTCCTCCGGCTCAAGAACGCGGGCGCCGATCTCATCGTGCTCGTGGCCAACGCACCGGAGGGCGCGCAGGTCCTGCGCTCCAAGGCCAAGCTCGGCTGGGACACGGCCATGATCTCCCACTGGGGCATCTCGGGCGGCCGCTTCGCGGAGCTGACGGGCGACCTGTCCGACGGCGTGGTGTTCCTGCAGACCTACACCTTCTTCGGCAAGCAGAACGAGCGCGGCCAGTACGTGCTCAAGGTGCTGCGCGAGAAGTACGCCGTCAAGGAGCCCGGCGACGTGATCGCGCCGGTGGGCACGGCCAACGCCTACGACGGGATGCACCTGGTCGCGCTCGCGATCGACCAGGCCGGGTCCACCGACGGCGCCAAGGTCCGCGACGCGCTCGAGAGCCTCAGGGCCGAGTACAAGGGGCTCATCAAGACGTACAAGCGGCCCTTCACGGCGGAGCAGCACGACGCGCTCACCGACGAGGACTACGTCATGGTCGTCTGGAAGGGCGGCAAGATCGTGCCAGTCAACATGAAGTAAGGGCTCGCGCCCATCTACCTCCAGCTCGTCGTCACCGGCCTGGCCCTGGGCAGCATGTACGGGCTGGTCGCCCTCGGGTACCACATTACCTGGTCGACCAGCCGGACCATGAACTTCTCCCAGGGTCACGCCGTGATGGCGGGGGCCGTGGTCGCCTACGCAGTCTTCGTCGTGCTGGGCTGGCCCTTCCCGCTTGCCCTTCTCGTCACGCTCGCCGCGCTGGCCTGCTTCGGCGCCCTCGTGGAGCGTGTCGCCGTCCGCCCCTTCTTCCTCCGCTCCTCTCCCGCCTGGCTGCTCGCCACCATCGCCGTCGGCATCATCGCCGAGAACGTGGCGCAGCTCACCTTCGGCAAGGACGCGCGCGCCTTTCCCTCGCCGCTCATGCAGAAGCCGATCATGGTGGGCTCGGCCGGTTTCTACGCGCAGGAGCTCCTCGTGCCCGTGGCGGGCCTCCTGCTGATGGGGCTCGTCCAGCTCTTCTACCACCGGACGCCATACGGCAAGCAGCTCAAGGCCGTGGCGTGGAACCCGGAGGCGGCGGGGCTCATGGGCATCAACATTCCGCGCGCGGTCATGGCCTCCTACGCGTTGTCCGCGGTGCTCGCGGGAGTCGCGGGCGTCCTGCTCGCCCCGCTTCTCAACGTGTCGCCCCAGATGGGCACCATCATCGGGCTCAAAGCCTTCGCCGTCGCCATCATCGGGGGCCTGACCTCTGCGCCCGGCATCGTCGTGGCGGGGCTGGGCTATGGCCTGGTGGAGTCCTTCACCGCGGGGTACATTTCCACGCGCGCCCGCGAGATCGTGGGCTTCGGCCTCGTGATCCTCGTGCTCGTCGCGAGACCCTGGGGGCTGCTCGGCGAGAAACCGTCGAGGCGCGTGTGAGGGACCGGCTGGGCTGGGCCGTCCTCGCGGCGGCAGCAGCCGCCGTGCCGCTCCTGACCTCCAACACCTACTACCTCTACGTCGCCATCTCGATCGGGCTCCTGACGATCGTGACCGCCGGGCTCAACGTGCTCGTGGGCTTGACCGGCCAGACCTCGCTCGGCCACGCCGGCCTCTACGCCTTCGGCGCATACACGGCCGCTCTCTGCGTCACCCGAGCGGGGATGGGCGAGTGGGCAGCCATCGCTCTCGCCATCGTCGTCACCTCCGTCGTGGGCGCCGCCGTCGCCGCCGCGGCGCTCCGCGTCTCGGGACCCTATCTCGCCATGGTCACCATCGCCTTCGGCCTGATCGTCGAGGGCGTCCTGATCGAGTGGGGCTCGGTGACGGGCGGACCCGGCGGCATCTTCAACATCCCCAAGCCCGCGCTGCGTAGCCACTACTGGACCGTGATGCTGGCGGCGGCGCTGGCGCTGTGGCTGACGGCCAACCTGCGCCGCTCGGCGTGGGGACGCGCCTTCCTCGCCGTCAAGAGCAGCGAGGTCGCCGCGGAGTCGCTGGGCCTGTCCTCCTACTACGTGCGCATCATAGCGTTCACGGTCTCGGCAGCTTTCGCGGGAGCGGCGGGCGCGCTCTTCACCTTCTTGAATGGCTACATTTCTCCCGACAGCTTCACGCTCCAGACTTCCATAGTCTTCATGCTGGCCCTGCTCTTCGGCGGGCTCGGGCGCATCGCGGGGCCGCTCGCCGGCAGTCTGGCGCTCACGATACTGCCGGAGCTCCTGACCAGCCTCCTCGACTACCGGCTCATCCTCTACGGCACCCTCCTGCTCGTGTCGATCTACTGCCTGCCCGAAGGCGTGATCGGCGCTTTGTCGCGAGGGCGGCCACGGCCCTCCCCTCACTCTGCCCTCCCCCCAAAGGAGAGAGGGAGAATTTTGGACCCTCTCCCCCACCGGGGGAGAGGGCAGGGTGAGGGGGCCACTGCAACCGGCGGCGCGCTGCTCACCACGAGCGGCGTGAGCCTCTCGTTTGGCGGCATATCGGCTCTCGCCGATGTCAGCCTGACTGTGGATCGTCGCAGCATCCACGCCGTCATCGGGCCGAACGGCGCGGGCAAGACGTCTTTCCTCAACGTGCTGTCTGGCTTCTATGCTCCGGCGGCCGGGGAGATCTCGCTCGACGGCCGTTCTACGGTGGGCCGGCCTCCGTATGCCCTCGCGCGAGCCGGCATCGCCCGCACTTTTCAGACGGCGCAGGTGTTCGGCGGCCTCTCGACGTGGGAGAACGTGGCGGTCGGCGTCGCGGGCCCGCGGCTCGGCTCGATCCTCGGGGCGCTTGCCGGAATGCCGCGGGCGCGCATCCGCGAAGCCGCGATCCAGGCGCGCGGCCACGCGCTGCTCGAAGCGCTCGGGCTCGCGGAGGCGGCCGCCGAGCCCGCCGAGGCATTGGCGGCCGGCCTCAGGCGCACGCTCGAGATCGCCCGGGCGCTGGCAACCGATCCGCTGCTCCTGATGCTCGACGAGCCCGCGGCGGGTCTCTCGCCCACCGAGATCGTGGCACTGGACGAGCAGCTGACCGGCCTCCGCGAGCATGGCGGCCCGGCCGTGATCCTCGTCGAGCACCACATGGATCTTGTGATGGCGGTTTCTGACCGGATCACCGTGCTGGACTACGGGCGGGTCATTGCCGACGGAACGCCCGAAGCGGTCCGCCGCGACCCGGCGGTGATCGAGGCCTACCTGGGCGCCGCCCCGTGAGCGCGCTCACGGTGTCCGGGCTCCGCACCTCCTACGGCGCCGTCGCGGTCCTTCACGAGGTCTCGCTGGAGGTTCGGCCGGGAGAGATCGTCTGCGTCATCGGCGGCAACGGCGCCGGCAAGACAACGCTGCTCAAGACGATTGCGGGCGTTCTCCGTCCCGCCGCGGGCCGTGTCCTCGCGGACGGCAGGGACATCGGCGGCCGGCCCTCGTGGTGGGTGGCGCGGCACGGCATCACGCTGGTGCCCGAGGGGCGCGGCGTCTTCGCAGACCAGAGCGTGCGCGACAACCTGATGCTCGGCGCGCTTCCGCGCCGGAGCGCGCGCGACGCCGCCGCCGTCGGGGCCGACCTCGAGACCGCCCTTGCCCTCTTCCCTGCTCTCGCCGGGAAGCTCGACCTTCCCGCCGGGGCCCTCTCCGGCGGCCAGCAGCAGATGCTCGCGGTGGCTCGCGGGCTCATGGCCAAGCCGCGCGTGCTGCTTCTCGACGAGCCGTCACTGGGCCTGGCGCCCATCCTCGTGCGGGAGATCTTCGCCGCCATCGAGCGCTTGAGAGCACAGGGCGTGACGGTGCTGCTCGTCGAGCAGATGGCCGCGCAGGCCCTGGTGCTGGCCGATCGGGCCTACGTCCTCGATCGAGGCCGCATCGTCCTCGAAGGGCCCGCGCGCGAGGTTCGCGAGAACCCCGCCGTTATCGATGCGTATCTCGGCCGGCGCGCGGGCGCGCGCGCGCCTTGAAGGCCGAGCGTCCGGCGACTATGATGCCAATTGTCATGCTGTCCCCGCCTCGCCGGCCTGCCATCCTCGGTCTTCTTCGTGTCACACGGCTGGGGACCGCCTCGCTGGAGCGGCTCGCGCTCGAGTCTCTCAAGCCGGGCCGCATCCACTCGGTTTTCGAGCGAGCAGTCAACGTCCTTTGGGGCGACGGGCACCTGCTGACCCTCCACGGCCCCGGACCGCTCGCGGCGCCGTTCGCCGTCGCGCTCGAGCGTCTGCCCGCTCGCGACGCGGTGGCGCCCGGGAGCGCTCTATTCCGCGGCGGGCCTTCGGGCGCGTGAGGCGCTCGAGCGTGGCATCGCGCTTGGCGATGCCGGCGCGTTCGCGGACGCCGCCTGCTCCCTCATCGGCTTGGGCGAAGGCCTCACGCCGGCGGGAGACGACTGTGTTGTCGGCGCGCTGGCCGCTATCCACCGCCTGGCGCCCGGCTGGCTCACCGCCAACGATGGGCAGCGCCACCGGCTCGCCGACGCGGCGCGCCGCCGGACTACCGACGTGGCGCGGGACTTCGTCCTCGAGGCGCTCGACGGGCGCTTCGCCGAGCCCGTGCTCGCGCTGCTCACCGCCGGCTCGGACGAGGACGCGGGGAGCGCGGCGCGCCGACTCCTTGTCATGGGCGCGACGTCAGGCGCGGACACGTTGTGCGGCATCCGCCTCGGATGCCGCGCCCTCGAAGCCCGAGCGGTAACGCGATAGCGAAGACCGCGAGCCGATAGCCCCGGCCTCGATGCGATAAATGGTTCCGTCCTTCGACCTCCTCCTGCAGGGCTGCCGCCTGCCCGACGGTCGGCTCGTGGACCTCGGCACGCTCGACGGCAAGATCAAGGAGATCGGCTCGCTGACGGGCCGTCCCTCGCACCGCGCGGTGGACTGCGGCGGCCTCGTGCTCACGCCCGGGCTGGTGGACGCGCACATCCATCTGGACAAGGCGTTCCTCTCGGAGCGTGCGCCCAGCGTCGAGGGCACGGTGGCGGAGGCACTCCGCGTAACTGCCGAGGCCAAGCGGCGTTTCACCGTGGACGACATCCGCGCGCGCGCGCGGCGCGCGCTGGACCAGGCCGTGCGCGCCGGCACCACCGCCATGCGCAGCCACGTGGAGATCGATCCCATCGTGGGACTGAAGGGCTTGGAGGCTCTCACCGAGCTCAAGCGGGAGTACGCGCGGGCCATCGACCTCCAGCTCTGCGCCTTCGCGCAGGAAGGCATACTCCAGTCGCCCGGGACCGAGGCGCTGCTCGAGCAGGCCCTCGCGAACGGCGCCGATCTGATCGGCGGCTGCCCCTACAACGACACGGACGCCCATGCCCAGATCGACATCGTCTTCCGCCTCGCGCGCGAGTTCGACGTGGACGTGGACTTCCACATCGACTTCTTCGACGAGCCCGAGCACATGGACGTCCTCTACGTCGCCGAGCAGGCCGTGCGCTTGGGCTGGCAGGGGCGGGTGGCGGTGGGGCACGCGAGCGAGCTCGCCGGGCTCTCGCACGAGGCCTTCTACCGCGCCGCGGCGACCCTCAAGGACGCGGGCGTCGGCGTCATCATCCTGCCCGCCACGGATCTCTACCTCATGGGGAGGAAGGACGCCCGCCATATCCGCCGCGGGCTCGCGCCGGCCAAGCGGCTCCTGGCCGCGGGCGTCACCGTCGCGGCGGCGACCAACAATATCCTGAACGCCTTCACGCCGATGGGCACGGGCGACCTCGCGCTGATGGGATATCTCATGACGGCCGCCGCCCACATGGGCACCGACGGCGACGTCGCCGACATCCTGGCCATGCTGACCGTCCATCCGGCGCGGATCCTCCGGCTGCCGGACTACGGGCTGCACGTGGGCGCCCGCGCCGACCTCGTGCTCTGGGAGACCGAGCGGCCCGCCGAGGTGGTGACGACCATGGCCCCGCGCCGGTTGGTCGTGAAGGCCGGCCGGCTCTCCATCGAGCACGAGCGCAGCTGTAAGGATCTCTGGCGCACGGGCGCGTGATCGTGCCAGACTGAACGCCCGCCATGGACGCCCTCCGGACCCTCGAGATCCTCATCACCTCCCGCACCCCTTTCATCGCCATCGAGACGCTCGAGGAGGACCGGGTCGAGCAGGCGCTCGAGCGCGTCGCCCAGCGGCTCAATATCCCGCTCTTCGTCTGGACCATGACGCGCGGCCTCCGCCGCGCGGGGGCGCTCGAGCCGCTCTACGACACCAAGGAGCCGCTCAAGGCGCTCCGCAACCTCTCCGATCTGCCCAACGCAGGCATCTACCTCATGAAGGACCTCTACCGGTCGCTGGGCGACGCGGCCGTGGTCCGGACGCTCCAGGACCTGGCGCGCGCCTTCTCGCACGACCGCCGCGCCATCGTGCTCACCGCGCCGCGCGTGGAGCTGCCGTCGGAGCTGGCCACGCTGGCGAGCCTCGTCAAGCTCGAGCTGCCGACCGAAGAGGACCTTCGGGCCCTCGCTCAAGAGGTCTTCGGCACTCTTTCACGCCAGCACCGGCTGGGACCGCCGCCCGACCCCGACGTCCTCGACAAGATCGCCACGGCGTTGAGAGGGCTGACGCTCTTCGAGGCAGAAAGGGCGCTCACGCGTGCCGTGCTCGACGACCTGACCCTCGGGCCCCGCGACATCGAGGTGATCGCCCAGATGAAGAAGGAGATTCTCTCGCGGGACAGGGTCCTCGACTGCGTGCCGCAGAAGGAAGGCCTCGACGACGTGGGCGGCCTGCGCGGCCTCAAGGCCTGGCTCGAGAAGCGCCGGGACGCGCTCACACCCGAGGCCAAGAAGTTCGGCGTCGAGGCGCCGCGCGGTATCCTCCTGCTCGGCGTCCAGGGGTGCGGCAAGAGCCTGGCCGCCAAGGCCGTCGCCAAGACCTGGAGCCTCCCTCTCCTGAGGCTCGAGCCGGGCCGGCTCTTCGACAAGTTCATCGGCGAGTCGGAGAAGAACCTCGACCGCGTGCTGGCGACGGCGGAGCGCATGGCCCCCTGCGTGCTGATGATCGACGAGATCGAGAAGGGCTTCGCGTCGGTCGTGAGCTCCGATTCCGACGGCGGGCTCTCGCGCCGGATCCTGGGGCGGCTCCTGGGCTGGATGCAGGAGCGCGAGGCGCCGGTCTTCCTGGTCGCGACGTGCAACCAGATCACCGCGCTCCCACCAGAACTCATGCGAAAGGGCCGCTTCGACGAGATCTTCTTCATCGACCTGCCCGGCCTCGACGAGCGGCGCCAGATCTTCGCCATCCACCTCACGCGCCGCCATCGCGACCCCAAGAGCTTCGATCTGGAC
>WNFD01001767.1_pt1 | contig 28648 bp, 30 predicted proteins | sample 5400491 | NCBI WGS metagenome assembly WNFD01 (sample SAMN13153343, study PRJNA577476) | soil metagenome | isolation source: 120 cm saprolite under Douglas fir tree site 2 hole 2 replicate 2 | place: USA:California | collected 2015-04-18
CTCCGAAAAGCAGCGCATAGGCTTCGGTGGCGTAGCCGCGATAGAGCGAGATGAAGAGCACGCCGAGGCCGAGCGTCCATGCGAGCACGATCCCGATGGTCACATCGCGCCCGCGCAGCCGGTTGCCCAGCGCTCCGATCGTCATACCACTCGCCAGGGTGAAAGCGAGCAACCCGAAAACCGGGCTCACCCCCAGGACGACTGCGCCAGTCGCGCCGGCAAACCCGATGTGCGACAGGGCGTGGGCGGCGAAGGCCGACGCCCTCAAGACGACGAAGTAGCCGATGGCGCCGGCGACGATCGCGACGATGGTGCCGGCCTCAAAGGCGTGCACCATGAACTCGTAATGGAAGAGAGAGGCGACGTCGTCGAAGAGGTTCCAGGTGAGCGATGGCGACGTGTTGCTGACGGTCAGGAGGATCGCGAGCTCATGCATGGGGGTGGCTGACCTCTTCCTCCAACCCGACCACGAACACGCGTCCCCGGCTGTCGGTCAGCACCTCCACCGGCGAGGAGTAGATCTCGGTGAGGCGCTCCGACGTGATGATCTCGGAAGGCTTGCCGATGGCCAGCCTGCCGTGCGCGATGTAGAGCACGAGGTCGATGTGAGGCAGGAGCAGGTTTACGTCGTGGGCGATCAGGAGCACGGTGAGGCCTCGTGCCCGCGCCACCCGGCTGATGAGCTGCACCATGGCGATCTGGTTTCGAACGTCGAGATGAGACAGGGGCTCGTCCATCAACAGCATGCGCGGCTTCCCTACGAGGGCCTGCGCCAACAAGAGGCGCTGCTGCTCGCCACCTGAAAGGCTGCCCAGGGGGCGATCGGCATAATCGCTCGCGCCAACTGCGTCGACGGATGCGCTGATGCCGGCGGCGATCGTGGCGCGTCCTCCAAGGCGCATTCCCCAGCGGTGCCCGTCCACACCGAGTCCCACGAAGTCGCTGCCGCGGATGGACAGCTCCGGGTCGAAGACCGAGCCCTGCGGGACGTATCCGATGTTCGGGTTGCCGCGGTGCGGCGGCTCGCCAAGCACCTCGAGCCGGCCGCCGGCAGGTGCCAGCTGGCCGAGGATCATCCGGATCAGGGTCGATTTCCCGGCGCCGTTCGGCCCGAGGATCGCGGTGAACGAGCCGGAGGGTATGACAAACGTCCCGCGCGCCCAGATTGGACGCGCGCCGTAGCTCGCGGTCAGATCCCGCGCCACGATCGCGGGGGTGCTCAGCTTTTCGACAGCGCCGCCTCCAGGCTCGTGAGCTGCTTCAGCTGCCAGTCCTGGAAAGTCAGGTTCTCGGGCAGGAGCGTCTCCGAGACACCCACGGCAGGGATGTGGTGGGACGCCGCGAGCGTTTTGACAGTGGTGGTCACGGCCGTGGTCGTCTGAACGTTGTAGACGAGGACCTTGATCTGATTCGCCGAGATCTGGTCCTGGAACTCCACGACCGCGGAGGCGGGCGGGTCGTTGCCTTCCGCCACGGCATTCATGAACTCCGCGGGAGTTGTGAGATTGAGACCAAGACCAGAGGCGAGGTAAACGAAGATGCTCTCGGTTGCTCCGACCGGCGTACCCGCGTACTTCTGCTTGATCGTCGCGATCTCATCTGTGTAAGGCTGCAGAGCCGCCGCGAACTTCGCGCGGAGCTGATCGAAGTAGCTCGCGTCGGCGGAGTCAACCGACCTGTACTGGGCGGTGATGCTGTCCGCGACCTTCACGACGTATTCGGGGCTGTACCAGAAGTGCGGGTTGTCGCCCACCTTCTTGCCCACGAGATCCGCCACGGTCAAGACGTGGCGGGCTGAGGCCGGGTTCGCGTCGAGCAGCTTCTTGCCCCAGTCGTCATACCCGGCGCCATTGAGGATGACCAGCCTCGCCTCGGCAAAAGCGCGGGCGTCGTTGGCGCTGCTCTCGTACTCGTGCGGGTCCGCGTTGGGGTCGGTGACGACGCTCTGGACGCTGACCCTGGCGCCGCCGAGCTGCATCGCGATGCTGCCCCAGAAATTCTCCGCGGCGATCACGCTGATGGCGCTTGACGGAGGGCCGGCCGTAGCCGTCGCACCGCACGCCACAACCAGGGCGAGGAGCCCAAGCGCCGAGGCCTGTTTGACCCCACGGATCATATCATGACGCAAGAGTATTGCACAATCGACTTGCGCAAGGTTTTTGCGTATAGTCGTCGTGTGGCCAGGCCAAGCCCAGTCAGCGACGAGGTCAAGGGCCTTTTCTCGGCCGAGCACCGCCATCTCTGGTCGATCGATGAGCTTCACGCCGCGGTGGTCGCGCAACTCGGCGCCGCCGACTACTCGACCGTCTTCCGAGCCGTCTCGGGTTTCGAGAGAGACGGGCTCATCAACCGCATCGACCTCGGCGATGGCAAGGTGCACTACGAGCTCGCCGAGGAGCACCACGAGCACATCCGCTGCGATTTCTGCGGGCGCGTGGTCGAGGTCCCCGGGTGCGTGCTCGAAGATGCGTCGGCGGCGGTGACGAGCAGCACCGGGTTTAAGGTGACCAGCCACCAGCTGCTGTTCAGCGGAGTATGTCCAGACTGCGCGTCAGCGCACGCGTAGTGGAAATCGCCGCTGCTGACGCCGGGCTATCCTGCCCGGAATGAAGGCGCTGGTCAAAGCCAAGGCGGGGCCGGGCCTTTGGCTGCAGGACGTACCCGATCCCGAGCCCGGCCCCGGCGAGGTGTTGATCCGCGTCCTGCGCACGGGCATCTGCGGCACTGACCTTCACATCGAGGCCTGGAACGAATGGGCGCAAGCGACCATCCATCCACCACTTGTCGTCGGACACGAGTTCGTTGGCGAGGTGGTCCGCCTGGGCGAAGGGGTGGCCTCGGTCTACCCGGGCGAGATCGTCGGAGCCGAGGGACATATCGTGTGCGGGCGCTGCCGCAACTGCATGGCGGGCCGGCGCGCACTGTGCGCGAACACGGTCGGCATCGGAGTGCAGCGGGATGGAGCCTTCGCCGAATTCATCGTCATGCCTGCGATCAACCTTTGGCCGCACTTGACAAAGATCGACCTCGACGTCGCGGCGATCTTCGACCCGTTTGGCAATGCCGTACACACCGCGACTCAGTTTCGCGTCGTCGCCGAGGACGTGCTGGTCACAGGTGCGGGGCCGATCGGGATCATGGCGGCGCTGGTCGCGCGTCACAACGGAGCGCGCTTCGTGGTGATCACGGACGTGAGCGACTACAGGCTCGAGCTCGCGCGCAAGGTCGGCGTGACGCGCGCTGTCGACGTGCGCACCACCACTCTTGCCCAGGTCCAGGAGGAGCTCGGCATGAAAGAGGGATTCGACGTCGGGTTCGAGATGTCCGGACAGGCGAGCGCGCTGCGGGACATGATCGCGAACATGGCGCACGGGGGAAGGGTCGCCATGCTCGGGCTGCCGGATCACGAGTTCCCCATCGATTGGTCGCAGGTCGTTTTCAAGATGCTCACCGTCAAGGGCGTCTACGGCCGCCAGATCTTCGAGACCTGGTACCAGATGTCTGTCTTCACACAAACCGGCCTCGACATATCCCCGGTGATCACACATCGCTTCCCGTATCTCCAGTTCGAGGAGGCTTTCGCCGTCGCCCACTCCGGCAAATGCGGCAAGGTCGTGCTCGACTGGACCGCGCACAAAGGAAATTAGATGTTCGACAGCATGCGATCGCACCTCGTGACCCAGCTCGATGAGATCCGCAACGCGGGCCTCGAGAAGCAGGAGCGCGTGCTGATGGGTCCGCAGGGTGCAGTCGTGAGCGTGTTGGACCGAGATGTACTGAACCTGTGTGCCAACAACTACCTCGGACTGGCCGACGATCCCGACATCGTGTCGGCGGCGAAAGAAGCGCTCGAGCGCTGGGGCTACGGCATGGCCTCGGTCCGATTCATCTGCGGGACGCAGGAGGTCCACAAAGAGCTGGAGGCTGCGCTCACGGATTTCCTGGGCACCGAGGACACGATCCTTTACTCGTCTTGCTACGACGCCAACGGCGGCATCTTCGAGGCCCTGCTCGACGAGCGCGATGCTGTCATCTCGGATGCGCTGAACCACGCGAGCATCATCGACGGCATCCGGCTGTGCAAGGCGCAGCGGCTGCGCTACGCCAACCGAGACATGGACGAGCTCGAGCGGCATCTGAAGGACAGTGCCGGCGCCCGTTTCCGGATGGTGGTCACGGACGGAGTCTTCTCCATGGACGGATACCTCGCACCCCTGCCCGAGATCTGTGAGCTCGCTGAGCGCCACGACGCGCTCGTCATGGTGGACGACTCGCATGCCGTCGGTTTCATCGGCGAACACGGACGCGGCACCCACGAGCACCACGGCGTGATGGGCAGGATCGACGCGATCAGCGGCACGCTCGGAAAAGCGCTCGGCGGCGCGAGCGGTGGATACGTCTCGGGCCGCAGGGAGCTGGTCGCCATGCTCCGGCAGCGCTCGCGTCCGTACCTGTTCTCCAACTCCATCCCGCCCTCAGTCGCGGCCGCGAGCCTGAAGGTGCTGGAGCTGATCCGGTCGGCGGGACAGCTGAGACAGCGGCTGCGCGACAACACCGCTTTCTTCCGCGACCAGATGACGGCGGCCGGCTTCGACATCCTTCCGGGTGAGCACCCCATCGTCCCTGTGATGGTGGGCGAGGCGACCATGGCGGCGCGGATGGCGCAAGTCATGCTCGACAAGGGCGTTTACGTGGTCAGCTTTTCGTACCCAGTCGTGCCGCAGGGCAAAGCGCGGATCAGGACGCAGGTCTCGGCGGCGCATTCACAAGCCGACCTCGACCGGGCGGTCAAAGCCTTTGTCGAGACCCGCCAAGAGATCGGAAATTAGTCGCCCCGCATGGAACTGTCTCGGAGCAACACCACCGAACGCGGCCTGAAAGTCCGGGCCGGGCTCGTCTACGCCTCTGACGACCAGCCCGGCATCCGTCGGGTGCGCAAAGGCAAGGGTTTCACCTACTTCGGACCCGACGGCAAACGCGTCACCGATCGAGCCACCCTGGAGAGGATCCGCGGCCTGGTCATACCGCCGGCCTGGAAGGACGTTTGGATTTCCACACGACCGCGAGGTCACCTTCAGGCCACCGGCCGTGACGCCAGGGGCCGCAAACAGCCTCTCTACCACGCGACCTGGCGCGCGATTCGGGACGCTGACAAGTTCTCGCGCATGGTCGGCTTCGCTCGCGCCCTGCCGCGAATCAGGCGGCGCGTCGCTCGTGACCTGGGCCAGCCCGGCCTGCCCCGTGAGAAGGTGATCGCCACCATAGTGAGATTGCTCGAGATGACCTTCGCGCGGATCGGCAACGAGGAGTACGCGCGCGAAAACCGGTCATTCGGTCTCACCACGCTTCGCGACCGGCACGTAACCATCAGCGGGTCGAGCGTGCGATTCCTTTTCCAGGGCAAGAGCGGGCGCGAAATTGAAGTGGGCGTCACGAACCGGCGTGTTGCGAGGGTGGTCAAACGATGCGAGGAGCTTCCGGGCCAGATGCTGTTCCAGTACATCGGCCCCGACGGCGCACGCCACAAGGTCCATTCGGACGATGTCAACCAGTACCTGCAGGAGGTAAGCGGCGAGGATTTCACCGCGAAGGACTACCGCACGTGGTCAGCCACGGTCCTCGCGATTGGCGCCCTGCGCGACGTGGCGAGCTTCGAGTCGGACGCCGAGGCCAGGCACAACGTGGTGGCGGCCATTGACAGCGTTGCGCGAAGGCTCGGACATACGCGTGCTGTGTGCCGCCGCTCCTACGTTCACCCGCGCGTGATCGACACCTATATGGATGGGTCGCTCGAGAGCATCCTGAGCGTCGTGTCGAGCAAGGCGTACCGAAACCTCAAGGCGGACGAGGTGGCAGTCCTCGCCTTGCTGAAGCGCAAAGTGCCGGCCAAGGCCGCTTAGTCCGCTCGAACCTCCGAACCGTCCTGCGCCCAGCGCGTGTGGAAGGCGCCTTCCTTGTCGATGCGGTGGTAGCCATGAGAGCCGAAATAGTCGCGCAGCCCCTGGATCAGGTTGGCCGGACCTCGCGCGCTGCGGTAGCCGTCGTAATACGCGAGGGAGGAGGCAAAGGCCGGGATCGGCACGCCCTGGTCGACCGCCTGCTTGACGACCGAGCGCCACGCCCGCTGCGCTGATGCGAGCGCTTCCTGAAAGAACGGCGCGAGCATCAGGTTCGGCAGGTCGTTCGACTCGGCGTACGCCTCCTTGATGCGATCCAGAAACTGGGCCCGGATGATGCAGCCACCGCGCCATATCGTCGCGAGCGCGCCGAGGTCCAGGTCCCAGCCGTACTCTCGCGATCCCGCACGCAGCTGCTCGAAACCCTGCGCGTACGCGACGATCTTCGAGGCGTAAAGCGCGTCGCGTACGTCGTCGAGCAACGCCGGGTTCGGCTTGCGTGACGCGTGAGGCCTTGGTCCCTCGAGGATCTCGGCGGCCTTGACGCGCTGCGCCTTCTGGCTCGACAGGATGCGGGCGAACACCGCCTCGGTGATGCCCGTCAGCGGCACTCCGAGCTCCAATGCCGACTCGCTGGTCCACCGCCCCGTGCCCTTTTGCTCAGCCTGGTCGACGATGAAGTCCACGAGCGCCGACCCGCCGGCGCCGTCGGTCTTGGCGAGCACGTTGCCCGTGATCTCGATCAGGTACGACTGGAGCTCGCCAGTGTTCCACTCGCGGAACACGGCCGCCAGCTCGGCCGGCGACAGCCCAAAAGCCTGGCGCAGGAAGTCGTACGTTTCGGCGATCAGCTGGATGTCGGCGTACTCGATGCCGTTGTGGACCATCTTGACGAAGTGGCCCGCACCGTCGGGTCCGACATAGGTGCAGCAGGGAGTTCCGTCGACCTTCGCCGAGATGCCTGTGAGCATCTCCGCCACGCGTTCATAGGACGCCCGCGTTCCGCCGGGCATGATGCTGGGTCCGCGCAGAGCGCCCTCTTCCCCGCCTGAGACGCCGGCACCGATGAACCCGAGGCCTGTCTTCTCGACGGCCGAGGCGCGCCGTCGCGTGTCGTGGAAAAGCGCGCGGCGGTTGAAGGCTGCGCGCCAGCTCCTCCAGCGAGCCCGCCGGCTGAAAGTCACCTTCTGTTGAGTGCGCCGACATGAAGTCGTCGGTGCGCTTGCGCGTGCGGTTGTAGACCGCGACCCGAGCTCCGTGCGACGCCAGGTTGCGCGCCAGGTTCTCGCCCATCGTCGCAAGCCCGACGACCCCGATCTCGTGCTCAGCCATAACCACACATTATCTAGGGAGCCCATCGGAACTCAGGGAAGGTGGCGAGTTAAAGCTCCGTCACCTGGTCAGTGGGATGAGCTTTCGAGTGCGTGCCGCGGCGTTGTCATCACCACGTACGTGTGACCTTGTTGAGGGCCCTGGGGCGGTCCGGGTCGATTCCGCGGGCGAGGGCGACTCGGTGCGCGAGCAGCTGGCCGAGCACCGCGAGCGTCAGCGGGGTGAGCTCCTCCGGCAGTCCCGAGTCGACGCTCACCGTCGTACCGGCTGCTTCCTGGTCGCCCACTCCGTCCAGCAGCCGGACGACCCGGCAGCCATAGCCCGCGGCCAACCGTCCTGATATCGACTCGATGTCCGCCGACACCCGGCCGCGCCCGTCCACCAGCACGACCGGGAAGCCTGGTTCGACCACAGCGATGGGTCCATGAACGAAATCCGCGACCGACCACGCGCGAGCCAGCACGTAGCTCGTCTCCGTGAGCTTGAGCGCGATCTCCTCAGCCGTCGAGAAGTTGAAGCCCCTGCCGAGGACGATGGCCCGCGGACCGAGGAGCGCGGGGACGAGCCGGTCGAGCTCGTCGTCTTGCTCCAGGGCCGCAGCGAGCGCCGGCGGGACCTGGCCGAGTGCGGCCTCGAAGGATGGATCGGGGTCGAGGGCTTGCGACACCAGGGCCAGAGCGAGGAGGCTCGCGGTGTACGTCTTGGACGCGGGCACGCTGCGCTCGGGTCCGGCTCCGAGCGGAAGGTGCAGCTCGGCGGCCTGCGCCAGGCGCGAGGCTGGGTCGTTGGTCATGGCGATCGTAACCAGGCCCTGGCGCGAGGCCTCCTCGATCACCGCGAGGACATCGGGCGCCGACCCCGATTGCGAGATGCCGATCACGCACTGGCCTTCGAGGTTGGGCGCCCCGCCATAGCTCGTAAACAGCGACGGCGCCGCGAGCGTCACCATCATGCGATTGCGAACTCCGAAGAGGTATTTCGCATAAAGGGCGGCGTGGTCGGAGCTGCCGCGGGCGGCGATGACGAACCCACGAGATTTCGACCCGCGGACTCGCGTGGCGATCGCCGCGACCGCTGCGCGGCTCTCGGCCAGCATGCGCGACGCGAGGAGCGGCTGCTCGCCGATCTCTTCACGAAAGCGACTCATATTCGAGGCTTAATGCGTGGCGGCTTTCTCGCGGTCCCTCAGGATGCGGCGCAGGATCTTGCCGGTCGGCGACTTCGGGATCTGGTCGACCACCTCGACACGCCGGATCTTCTTATGCGGAGCGACCCGCGACGCGACGAATTCCATGATCTCTTCAGGGGGCATCGGCTCCTTCAGCACGACGAACGCTTTCGGCACCTCCTCACTCTCATCGTCGAGCACCCCGATGACCGCCGCGTCGGCGATGTTCGGATGCGACAGCAGCAAAGCCTCGAGCTCGGCGGGCGCCACTTGAAAACCCTTGTACTTGATGAGCTCCTTCAAGCGGTCGACGATGAAGTACTGGTCGTGGTCGTCGATGTGCCCGATGTCGCCGGTGTGAAAGAAGCCGTCGTCATCAACTGACGCCTTGGTCGCGCCCTCGTTGTTCAGGTAACCCTTCATGACCTGAGGGCCGCGGATCCAGATCTCGCCGTCCTCGTTGCGACCAAGCTCTTGGCCCGTTATCGCGTCGACGATCTTGCATTCCGTATTGGGCACCGCTGATCCCACGGAGCCGGGAATCACCGCCTCCACGCTGTCAGGCACGATGTGAGAGACAGGGCTGGTTTCGGTCAGGCCGTAACCCTGGCTCAGGCGGCACCCGATCCGCTGACTCACCGCGCGCGCCGTGTCTGCGTCAAGCGGAGCGGCGCCGGAGAATGCACGCTTGACCGACGACAGGTCGTACTTATCGACCGCGGGATGCTTCGCGAGGAGCACAACGATCGGTGGGACGAGGAAGAAGCGCGTCACACGGTAGTCCTGCACCGCTTGAAGGCAGGGCTCCAGGTCAAACCGGGGCATGGTCACCAGCGTTGCTCCCTGGTACAGGCCCTGGTTCATGATCACGGTCATCCCGTAGATATGGAAGAACGGGAGGAAAGCCATGATGTGCTCGTCTTCCGCGATGTTGATGCACGCGGTCGTCTGCACCAGGTTGGCCACCAGGTTGCGGTGGGTGAGCATGACGCCCTTGGAAAAGCCAGTCGTACCGCTCGAATACGGGAGCGCCACCAGGTCTTCGGCCGGCTCGATGCGCACCTCTGGGGCTTTGCCATCGATCAGCAACGACGCGAAAGGCACCGCACCCTCGGCCTCACCGAAAACGATGATCTCCTCGATTTTCGACTTCGCCGCGGCCTCCTGCGCCTTGCCCACAAGTGGCGGAATCGTGATCAGGAAACGGGCCCGCGAGTCGTTCAGCTGGAATGCGATCTCGTCTGCCGTGTAGGTCGGGTTGAGGGTGGTGTTCACCCCGCCGGCGGTGGCGACGCCGTGGAACGCGATCGGGTATTCGGGCAGGTTGGGAGACATGATCGCCAGCACGTCGCCTTTCCGAAATCCGCGCGCGTGCAGCCCCGCGGCGAGCCGGCGGACGCCGCCGGCGATCTGCCCGTACGTGTAGGACCGGCCGCTTGCCGCCTCGACGATCGCGACCTTGTCGCCGAGCCTGTCCGCTTTGCCCAGGACAAAGTCGGTGAGAGACGTGTTGGGGATCACCACGTCCGGATGGGGGCTCTTGAAGATCACGCTCAGAGTCTAGGCCCCGGCTTGCAGGACCTGTTCGCTCTCGGACGCCGGCTGCTGGAGCGCCAGGCCGTCGGCGTTGCGGATGCCGATGGCGTTCACGAGACCGCCCAGCACGATGATTACGGCCCCCACGATCATCGCCAGATGAAACGAGGAGGTCGACGCATCGCGCACTGCCGCTACGAGGTGTGGATCCAGAGGGATGTTGAGCGGGCTGACTCGGTTGCGAAATGTGGTGGAGGACACGTCGACCCCGGGCAGCTTCGAAGCCAGCGCCGCATAGAAGTTCGCCGTGAGAAAGATGAAGATCAACGCGCCCGCCAGCTGCGGGCCGACGCGCGAGATCGCGTTGTTGATCGCCGATCCGACACCCGAGTTGTGCACCGGCACCGACGTCATGAGCGCCGTGGTCAGGGGAGCCACCATCATGCAGATGCCCATTCCGAAGATCAGCGAGCCGGGCAGGAAATCGACCAGGTAGGACAGCGGCGGGAGATAGGTGCTCGGGTCGCCGGGCTGCAGCCTCCAGGGGGTGCTGGTCGCCGGCACGCGCGAGTACCACAGGACACCGACCGCCATGATCGCGGGTCCGAGCGCCATGAACCATCGCGGTCCGTAGCGCGCGGCGAGGGTGCCAAAGCGGCGCGACAGGAAGATCAGGAACAGGGACCCGGGAACTGAGCCGGCCCCGGCGGCGGCGGCCGTGTACCCAAGCGTGCCTTGCTGAAACAGGGTCAGGTAATAGAAGGTGGCGAAGGCGCCGTAGATCAACAGGGTCGAGATGTTGGTCACCGTGAAGTTGCGGGAGCGGAAGAGCTCCGGCGGGATCAGCGGATGCGCTGCCCGCGTCATCCAGATCGGCAGGGCAATCATGCCCAGCACGCCCACGGCCAACGCGATGTATCCGATCGGGTCGCGCCAGGCCCGCTGCTGACCATAGATCGCGCCAAACGCGAGGCCGCCGACGGCAAGCGCGACGATGACGGCGCCGATCCAGTCGAAGTGCGCGGTCGCCTGTGCATCCCGGCTCTCCGGCACGTGCTTCCAGGTCGCCCATAGGGCGACGGCCACGAGCGGGACGTTGATGAAGAACGCGGCCCGCCACGAGATCGTGTCGACCAGGAACCCACCGAGCACCGGGCCGAGGATCGTCGTCGCGCCTGACGCGCCCGCCCAGGTGCCGAATGCGCGCCCCTGCTCTTCGCCCGAGAAGTTGGCCGTCAGCAGGGCCAGCGACCCCGGTACGAGCATGGCGCCGGCGACCCCCTGAAGGATGCGAAACAGGACGAGCAGCTCCATGCTCGGAGCTACGCCGCACAGCACCGAGGTCGCGCCGAAGCCTGCGAGGCCGTAAAGAAACATGCGGCGCCGGCCGTAGAAATCGCTGAGGGCGCCGGCCAGGATGATCAGAGAGCTCAGGGTCAACAGGTAGGCGTTGTAGACGTACGACTGGCCTTCGAGCACGCCGAGGAAGGAGCGCGATAGCTCGCGACCCATCCGCGGCAGGGCGACGTTCACGACGGTCGAATCGAGAAAGACGATGCCGGACCCGAGTACGGCTGCGACCAGGATCCAGCGCTTCGCCGTCATGCTGACAACTCTAGAAGTCCTGACGGCCCATGAAATGCTCGAGCACGCCAGGCCTGGAGAGCTCGTACAGCGCGACGCGATGGCCGCCCTTCGTGACAAACGATGAAGCCGGGCCCATCGGGAGCTCGACCGCGTGCTGCTTCTTCAGGCCCCGCTTCTTGAGCTCGGCGGTCGCCTTGCGCAGGTCTTCGACGCGATAAACGAGGATCGGCCGCTCGCCTTCGAGGTGATCCGCCAGCAGGACGTGAGGAGGGCCGCTGGCCAGCTCGATCATCGCCACGCGGGCTCCCATGCCTTCGACGGCGAAGCCCAGCCGGCCGCCGAGGACGTCGACGAAATACTGCGCGTCCGCCGCGACATCGCTGCTCGGCGTGTAGAGGTAGTCGAGCTGCTTGAAGGGCGCCAACTTCTTTTTACTCGAGCGCGAACTCAGTCTTCCTCGACTCCGTGGCGCAGCGTCTGCAAGGTCGAGCAGTAGCGCTCGGCGCTCGACAAAAGGCGCTTGGCGCGCTCCGCGTCGACGCCGTCTTTGACCTTCACCTGCGTGCGCATCTCGATGCCCGTGGCGCCGATCGGGACGTCGTGATCGACGCCCATAGTGCCGCGGAAGTCCCAATGGATGCGTACGCCGACGTGGACCGGCTCGAGCTCGACGCCCATGTTCGCCGCGACCGATCGCAGGGTGCTCTCTTCGCAGATCGCGAGGGCGCTCGCCAGGATGTCGCCCGAGCACGGCGTGTCCCCGGCGCCGCCCGCCGCCGGGTGCAGGCCTGAACGGATCGTCAAATCGGGAAACTCGGTGGGCGCGACGGCGCAATGTCTGGGGTCCGCGAGGTCACTCGGCGCGCTGTGGGCCGCGGTGACCGCAACCGCGGAGGTTGGATCTGAGCGGTACCTGTCCTTGAGCGGGGCTTGCACGCTTCTGAGGTCGATGGTGTATGCCATGCCGCCCATTGTGCAACCACGCCTATACGATGCAGCCCGACTTGAATCTCGATGCGGCGATTCCGCTGATCGCAGTGTGCATGTTCGGCCTGATCTCCGGTTTCAACGACGGCGGCAACCTGCTGGCGTCCTTCACCTCCGGCCGCGTGATCACGCCGCCGATGGCGGCGGTCCTGCTGCTGGTGTGCCTGGCGGGACCGCTGGTGCTCGGGACGGCGGTTGCTAAGACGATCGGCACGAACGTCATCGACCTGCGCGGCCAGGGCGAGCTGGGCTACGTCTTGATCGTCGTGTCGCCCCTGACTGTCGTTTTGTTTTCCTGGCGATTCGGTATCCCGACGAGCATGACCCTGGCCCTGGTGGGTGGAATGCTCGGGTGGGTCCTGGCGTCGGGCGGTCGCTCGGCCGTCCATTGGGCAGGCGTCGCGCGTGTACTCATCGGCATGCCGATCTCCGTGCTTGGTGGTGGATTGCTCGCGCTGGCGGTCTACTGGGCCATCCGGCGTTTCTTCGGCACACAGGCGCATTCCGCCCTGTTGCAGGTGGCGAGGCTCCAGCTGTTGACCGCCGCGGTCCAGGCGTTCGCCTACGGGGCAAACGACATGGAGAAGTCCGTCGGATTGATCGCAGTCGGCATTTCTTTCGGCAATCAACATCAGCAGGTAGCGTTTTCGAGTCCACTGCCTATCATTGGCGCATTCGCATTTTTCTATGTGGGTGCACTTGTCGGCGGCTGGCGCGTGGCTAGCCGAATCGGGTTTGGAGTCCTCAAGGTCCGCCCAGTTCAGGCGCTAGCGCAGCAGCTTGCTTCCGGCACCGTTGTCGCAGTGCTCGCCGCGGCCGGCGCGCCGGTCAGCATGACGCAGACGATCGATGGCGGGCTGGTCGGCGTCGGCGCCGCTCAGCGCGCGTCATCGGTGCGTTGGGGAATCGTCCGCGAGCTCCTGTTCAGCTGGCTCCTGACCCTGCCGCTGGCCGTTGCGGTGGCAGCCGCTCTTCACTTTGCAGTCAGGCTGTTCGGGGTGGCTCCATGAGCATCGGCCGCACCATAAAAGCCCTCGGAAGGTCCAACGACCGGCGCTTCGTCCAGCTGCTTTCCGAGCAGGCGGACCTGACGGTGCGCGCGCTGCTGGCGCTCGAGAAATTCGGCCGCCAGCCCACGGCAAATGACGACCTGATCGAAGAGATCAAGGAGATCGAGCGCGAAGGCGATGCCAAGCGCAGGATCCTCATCGACGAGCTGGCCCATACCTACGCGACCCCCTTCGATCGCGAAGACCTCTTCGCCCTCTCTCGCGCAGTCGACGACATCCTGGACGCCGCCAACGAGACTGCGGTCGAGCTGGCGATCTACAAGATCGCACCGCCCGAGGGGCTCCAGGAGATGGCCGTCGTGCTCGTGGAAGGAGCTCGCCACATCCGGGCGTCGGTGGGCGAGCTGCTCGATCATCCCGGGGTGGCCTCGGAGCATGCCGTCAGGGCAAAGCGGTCCGAGAACCGAATCGACAGCCTTTATCACCAGGCGGTCGGCCGCCTCTTCGACAGCGGGGAGGAGATCAACCACATTCTCAAGTCGAGGGAGATCTACCGGCACATCAAGAACTCCGCGGACCGAATCGACCGCGCAGCCGACGAGATCTCCGTGATCGTCATCAAGCGGAGTTAGTCGCTACTTCAGCGCGTTTGGAAGTCCCGGCCTCCACAGGTGCGCCGCCTGCACGACGATCACAGCCACGATGACCAGCACTCCTCCGAGCACTTGTACGAACGAAAGCCTGTCGCCGAGAACCACGACCGCGAGAAAAACGGTGACCACCGGCTCCCATGTGCTCAGGAGCGCCGCGCGCGCGGCCCCGATGCGAGGCAACCCCGCCAGGAACAGGGAGATGGCGATCATCGTCGGGATCAGCGCGATGCCGAACCCAACTTCCCATGCGCGCGCGTTGGCGGGGAGCGCCAGCTGGTGGTTCAGCGCGGCCAGCGCGCAAAATGCGATCGCCGCTCCGCTCATGATGACGGCGCTGGCGGCCACGGCCGGCACGGACGTCATCACCCGCTCGCCGATCAGGATGTAGCCGGTGTAGATCGTTGGCGATGCGATTGCCAGCACAAGTGGTACGACGAGCGGCCACGACATGTGAAACCTCGCGCCTCCGAGCAGCAGCGCCACGCCGGCGAAGCTCATCGCCAGCGCGATGCCATGCCAAACCGAGACGGCGCGATGCAAGAACAGCCAGCCCGCGACGACAACAAGGCTCGGATAGATGTACGCGATGAGCACGACAAGCGACGCCTCCAGCGTTCTCAGCGCGATGAAGTACGTCAGAGACTGACCCGTGTAGACGATCGCACCCAGGCCAAACAGGGTGAGGAGCTGTTTGAGGCCCAGCCGCAGGGGGTTCTGGCCGAGCGCGAAGGCGAGGGCCACCATGCCGATCGCCGCGAGCAGAAAACGAAATGCGAGCGTCTGCTCCGTGCCCAGGCCGGCCGCATAGCCGAGCTTGGCGAAGATCGCGAGCGTTCCAAAGGCCGTCGCGGACGCCAGCACCATGCCGGTGCCGGCCCACTGCGTTCGTGACGCAGCCGCCGGCGTTGCTGCGTCTACGGCCAAAGAAGGTGGCCGAGCAGCATCCCGATGACGACCGCGACGGCGTAGGTGACCCGCGGGAATCGACGCACAAAAGCTCGCACTCCGTTGCTCATGGGGTCCTTTCCCTGCCTGAGCGCGATCGACTCCTCGAGCATCAGGAGAAAGGCAACGAGTGAAAAGGCGGTCGCGATCAGCGACAGGATGGCTTCCGGCGTGAAATTCATTTCGGTTGGTCGGTGGGAGACGTGCGGCCGTAAGCCGGGCCCCACAGGAAGTGGCCCAAGAGGATGCCGACGACGACCGCGATGATGAAGGCGTAGCCCGGGTACGCGTGCACCGCGGGGCGGATGTAATCGGAGATCGGCTTGTGATTGGTGAGGAGCGCCCAGCTCTCGAATGCGAGCAGGACCGTGATCACGCCGAACAGGGCTGTGACGAGCCACGAGAAGATGTTCCCGATCGCGATCCGCATGCTCACCATCGCGTCACGACGACTTTCTTGCGCGTGTAGAACTCGATGCCGTCGGTACCGTGAACGTGGAGATCGCCATAGAAAGACCCTTTCCAGCCGCTAAAAGGGAAGAAAGCGAACGGCTGCGCGACCGGGACGTTGATGCCGGTCATCCCAGCTTCGACACGCTCACGAAACTCGCGAGCGGCTCGCCCCGAGGTGGTGAAGATCGTCGCCATGTTGCCCAGCGCCATCCGGTTCGCCTGTGCGATCGCCTCGTCCAGAGTCGCCGCTCGGGCGAATGACAGAACCGGGCCGAAGATCTCCTCGCGGCCGACAGCCATTTCAGGTGTGACCTGGTCGAGGATGGTCGGGCCCAGAAAGAATCCGGGCCGCGACATCTCCCCGCGCCCGTCCACCACCAGCTCCGCACCCTCCGCCACACCCCTGTCCACGTAAGCGGCCACGCGGTCGCGGTGATCCGCGCGGATCAGCGGCCCCACCTGCACGCCGGGTTGATCGCCCGGACCGACCACCATCCTGGACGCGGCATCCTTGAGGGGATCGAGCAGCCGGCCCGCGGCTTCACCAACCGCCACCGCGACCGAGCCTGCAAGGCATCGCTCGCCCGCGTTGCCGAATGCCGAGTTGAGGATCGCCGGGACGGCGATCTCGGGGTCGGCGTCGGGCATGACGACGATGTGGTTCTTGGCGCCGCCGAGAGCCTGGACGCGCTTGCCATTCGCCGCCGCCGTCAGGTACACGTGCTTTGCCACGGGCGCCGATCCGACGAACGAGATCGCCTGCACCCCCGGGTGCACGAGCAACGCATCGACCACCTCGCGAGCGCCGTGCACGACGTTGAGCACGCCGTCTGGGAAGCCGGCTTCAAGGAAAAGCTCGGCCAGGCGCTGCCCGCCCAGCGGCGTCCGCTCGGAGGGCTTGAGCACAAACGTGTTGCCGGCCACGACCGCGAGCGGAAACATCCAGAGCGGGATCATCACCGGGAAGTTGAACGGCGGGATGCCCGCGCACACCCCGACGGGGAATCGGTAAAGGTCCTGGTCGACGCCTCCCGAGACGTCTCGGAGCGTCCGGCCCTGCAGAAGCGTGGGCGCGCCGCACGCGAAGTCCACCACCTCGATGCCTCGGCGTACCTCGCCGCGGGATTCGTCAAGCGTCTTGCCGTGATGGCGCGTGATGATCGCCGCCAGCTCTTCGAAGTGATCTTCGAGCAGCGCTTTGTAACGGAACATGAGCCGGACGCGCTCCATGACGGCCGTGCGGGACCACGACGCATAGGCGGCGGCAGCCGCTCTGACGGCAGCGTCCACGTCCTGGCTCCCCGACAGCGGGACCTGGTCGATGACCTGCCCCGTCGCCGGGTTGTAGATGGGAAGACTCTGAGAGTTATCCAAAGGCACCCGCCATTGGGAGCCGACAAGGTTGGGAATCAACTGCGCCCGCTCTCCGTCATCCCGTTGCTGATGATCGCATCGTTCACGCGCCGCCGGACGAATACCGCCGCGATTACAGAGGCCAGCACCGCTGCCACGGCGTACGCATAGAAGGCGGCCTGGATGCCGGCCATCGACCACGCGATTCCTCCGAGGATCGGACCGAGCGTCACGCCGACGTTTTCGAATTCGCCGAAGAGGCCCATGTAAAACGCATGCCTGCGACGCGGCATCGACTCCGCCATCCACGCGGTCGCAGCCGGCCAGATGAGCGCTGCGCCGAGCGCGCGCACTGCCGCTCCGGCGATCACCTGCACGAAATTTCCGGATGTCGCGTAGATGGCGAATCCGATCGCCGACACGATCCCTCCCGCGATCATCGTGGGTTTGCGGCTCCATCGGTCGGAGGCGCTCCCGCCGGGGATCAACAGCGCGCCGCCGATCAATCCCACCGCCAGCATCGCCGTGCCTGCGCTGGCCGCCGAGAGCTGAAGGTGGGTCGTCACGAGGAGCGGCAGCAATGCGAGCTCCCCGCCGGCTCCAACCTGGATCAAGAGCACCAGGGACGCGGTCACCGCAAGGATCCGAAGCACGCCGCCGCCCGCACGCGACTCCTCGCTGCGTGCTTCATCATCCGCCGTCCAGGTGCCGACCTGGTCGGCGTGCGAATAACCCCTGAAGACCCAGATCATGAGCAAGGCCGTGCCGACCGGCAGCACCGCCGCGGCCAGGATCACGTCACGGATTGGAAAGTGATCGATCAGCTGCCCGCCGGCTCCTGCACCGACCGCTTCTGCGACCACCCAAGACGCCGATAGGAGCGCGAGCCCGGTGGCGCGCAGACTGCTGCGAAGCGCGGTGCCCACGTACGACCGCGCGATGGGTCCGACGGCGACCATCATTCCGGACGAGAGAAAGTAGCCGACTGCGATCAGCGCGAGCGAATCGACGCGAGCGAGGAGGACGATGCACGCGGCGTAGAGAAGCTGGGACGCGACGAGCGGCGCGCGGTATCCCATGCGATCGGCCAGGATGCCCCAGAGCCATTCGAAAGCAAACATCCCGAAGCCGTACATCGACAGCGCGAGGCCGATCTCGTTGGGGCTCGCCCGGAGCTGGCGAAGCTCGAGTGGAAGGGAGATCTGCAGCAGCCCGGTGGCCAGGGTTGCGAAGGTCAGTGCGGCGATCAGCGCTCCGCTCCGGCTGCGGATCAAGGGTTCAGGTGCGGCTGGCTTGTGGCGTGTTTTCTTACTGTCGATAGCGGGCAAACGCTATCTCACACGGTGCGGAGTCAGCCTGGGAGACGCCAGCTCGGCGCGCCGCGTAATCCTTCGATCGCCCACTTGAGGGTTTCCTGGACCTCCGCGAGGTGGGCCAGCATCGCCTCCTCCGCTGCGTCGGGATCGTGCGCCTTCAGGGCGTTGAAGATGGCCTCGTGCTCGCGCAGGGATCTCTCGGTCCGGCCGGGTCGCAGGATCGTCTGGTACTGAAGGCGAATGCTCTGCGACTTCAGGCTGCCGACCAGACGGCTCGCGGTCGCGTGGTCAGCGGCGGCCCAGATCCGCTGATGGAAGCGCGCGTTGAGGTCCGAGTATCCGATCGCGTCCTTCTTGTCGACGCGCTGGCGCATTTCGACGACCACCTGCCGCAGCTCTCTCACGTCGGTTGGAGTCGCTCGGGACGCGGCGCGGCGCGCAAGCATTGCCTCGAGCGTGGCGCGTACTTCCTCGATCTCCAGCGCCTCGCGGTCCGAGATGAGCCGCACCCGGGCGCCTCGATTCAGCTCCAGGGTCACGAGGCCTTCCTGGTCAAGCCGGACCAGGGCCGCACGGACAGCGGTCCTGCCCACTCCCAGGCGCGTCGCGACCGTGGCCTCCACCAGCCGTTCGTTGGGGTGAAACTGTCCGCTCGCGATGCCTTCCCGCAGGCGGCGGTAAGCGGTCTGGCGGGCCTCGGGCGTCGCCGCGTCAGGAACCTGGGTCCTTGCCATGACCATGATTATGGCCAATAATGTCGACAATCTGGCCTAAGGGGCATCCCTTATTACTGTGGGAGCGAGGAACGATTGTGAGAGGGTTCGAGCCGTATAAGGTCGTCTCGGCGGTTGGCGCCATCGTGCTTCTCGCCGCGTGTGGCGGCGGCGGTTCCTCCAGCGGCAGCGGGCTTGGAACCGGTGCTTTGCTCGTCGGCGTGATCGCCCCGTTCACGGGCGCCGACGCCGGCCTCGGCCCGGCCTACTACGCAGCCTGTCTGGCGGCAGCGCCGTCGATCAACAACAACGGCGGAGTCGGAGGCCGCCAGGTCAGCTGCCAGAAGTTCGACACCCGAGGCGAGCCCGCCGACGCGGTCCCCGCCGCCAACGCGATGATCGCCAGCAACTCCAACCTGATGGCAGTCGTCGGATGCACGTCTGACGAAGCGGCGACTGTGGCGCCGATCATCGACCGCGGCCACATCCCGATGTTCTGCATGACAGGGCAGACGGAGTTCAACAAGACGACCCTCAAATACTTCCACCGCCTGGTGCCTGCGGACATCTACGACGCGTACGCGATGGTCGGCAGCGCGCTCTACGGCCCAGGCCACGCGCCGTACAAGAAGGCCGCGCTGGTCTTCGGCAACGACATCGGCTCGCAGGCTTTCGTGGCGCCGGCCACCAACGCGTTTACCAAGCTGGGTGGCACGATCGCGATCAACCAGCCGATCAATCTCACCCCGGGGACGTCGTACCGCACCGAGGTCGCCGCCATGCTCGCGACCCATCCGGACGTCATCCTCACCGAGGCGCTCGGGGCCGCCGGAACCTACTTGAAAGAGGTCAAGACGCAGAACGGCGGGAAGATGATCCCGTTCATCGGCACCTCGGCCACGATCGACCCGCAGTGGTTCCAGCAGGTCCGCGACGCGATCGGCGTCGACGACCTGGTCAAGTACTACGCCGGCGTGGACCTCGGGTACTCGTTCTCAGGTCCGGCCTATGACGAGTTCATCACCAACCTCAACGCCGCGGCCTCGACCTTTGCCGACGCACCGAAGTACAAGCAGCGCGGGTCGACCCTGCACCTGTACGACGGCATCATCATGACCGCACTGGCCATGACGGCGACCAACAGCGCGGACCCGACCGTCTACAACTCGAAGATCAAGGAGATCGCCAACGGCACGAGCGGCGCCACCGTCGTCAACACATATAAGGACGGGGTCGCCGCGATCAGGGCGGGCAAGTCTATCCAGTTCGTCGGCGCGGGCGGGCAGAACAGCTTTGATGCGTACAACAACTCGGCAGCCGGCTACATCTGGGTCACCTATGACAACCAGGGCAACGAGGTCAAGGCCGGACAGATGACGCCGCAACAGACCGAAATCATCGCCCAGGCAGGCGGAATCTAAAGACAGACAAGGGAGCCGAACGCCGTGGACCTGTTCGTAGCGGCGTTCGGCTTCGGTCTGGTCAGCATGTCGGTGATCGCCATCGCGGCGGTCGGATTCACGATGCAGTTCGGAATCACGAACATGATCAACCTCGCCTATGGCGAGGTCATGATCTCGTCCGCCTACCTCGCCTATTACTTGAACCGGGCCGGCATCAGCATCTGGATCGGGATGGTCGCCGGTGCGCTGTTCGGAGCGGTGTTCTCGTTTCTGCTGAACCGGGTCGTCTACGCGCCCTTCATGCGCAAGGGCACCGCCAACCTGGGAATGGTCATCGTCTCGCTGGCCGTCTCGCTGATGATCTCGAACCTGCTCCTCCCGATCGTCGGGTACTACAGCGTCTCCTACCAGGAGGACGCCGGACGTCTAATCCGCCTGGGCAGCATCGCGCTGACCCGGGATCAGATCATCGTCATCGTGATCGCCGTGGTTCTCATGCTCGGCATCCACGCCCTCCTCACGTACACGCGCCTGGGTAAGGCCATGCGCGCGACGGCGGCCAATCCCACCCTGGCCCGCAACTGCGGCATCCCGACCCAGCGAGTCATCGACAGCGTGTGGCTCATCACCGGGGCGCTCTGCGGGCTGGCGGGCGTTGTCGCAGCGTTGAACTCCGACTCGTTCGCCATCGCCAACGGCTCAGCTTTCCTCATCACCATCCTCGCCGCGGCCGTGCTGGGTGGAGCCGGGCAGCCATACGGCGCGATGATCGGCGCGGTCCTGATCGGGTTGATCACGGAATTGAGCGCTGCAGCCTGGTCGCCTCAATACAAGGAGGTCGTGGCCTTCGGCATTCTTGTCCTCGTGATGGTGCTCAGGCCTCAAGGCCTCCTGGCCAAGCGTGGCGCTCTGGCCGCCGCCGGATGAACACTTACTACGCCGCCAACCTGCTCATCTATGCCGGGATCGACATCATCGCCTGCCTGGCGCTGAACCTCCAGTTCGGCGTGTCCGGAATCGTCAACTTCAGCTTCATCGTGTTCCAGGCGGTGGGCGCCTACGCGGCGGCCGTCCTGTCGCTCCCGCCGGACACCGCGAACGGCGGGTTCCAGCACTACGTGGGCGGCCTGCAGCTCCCATTCCCAATCCCGTGGATCGGCGGCGCCATCGCCGGCGGCCTGCTCGCGATCCCGGTCGGGTTCGTGGTGCTTAGAAAATTGCGCAGCGACTACCAGGCGATCGCGCTGCTCGTGCTGTCTGTGATCGCGAACACCGTGATCACCAACGCCGACAAGTTCCTCGGAGGGGCGGCCGGCCTTGCCCTGGTGCCGCCTCCATTTTCGGACCGTATCGATCCGAACACCGAGTCGTATCAGTACCTCTATGTGGCGATCACCATAGTGGCGGTCGTGATCGCGTTCGCCGTGGTCAATCGGGTCGTCAACTCGCCTTACGGACGGAGCCTGAGGGCGATGCGCGAACGAGAGATCGCCGCCGCGGCCATCGGCAAGAACCCGGTCAATCTCAAGATGACGATCTTCATCGTCGGCGGAGTCATCGCCGGACTTTCGGGCGCCATCCTGGTCGGGTTCATCCAGCTCTGGGCGCCTTCCGTCTGGCTGTACCCGGAGACGATCATCCTGTTCGCCGCGATCATCGTGGGCGGGCGCGGCAACAACATCGGCGCCATCCTCGGCGCCCTCCTGGTCCCGGTCGGTTTCGAAGAGGTGACGCGCCTGCTGAACAGCAACCCGAACGTCGCCAACCTGGGACCGCCCAACCTCATCTCAGCGCTGCAGTGGGTGGCGATCGGGCTGCTCATCCTCGGGTTTCTCTGGTTCAGGCCCCAGGGCGTCCGGCCGGAGCCGCGCAGGGTCTTCGAGGGGGGCCCGGATTGAGCATTGCTCCGACCGTTCAGCCAGACCGGCCGATGCTCGTGGCCGCCGACATCCACCGTCATTTCGAAGGCATGAGGGCGGTGGACGGCGTGTCGCTCGAGGTCGCTCCCGGGAAGATCACAGGCCTCATCGGACCCAACGGCGCGGGCAAGTCCACCTTGATGGCGGTGCTTGCGGGCACGCTGCCGGCCTCGAGCGGATCCATCGTCTTCGAGGGTGAGGACATCACCCACCTTCCTGCCTACCAACGCGCGCGACGGCGCCTGGTGCGCACCTTTCAGCTGCCGTCAGAGTTCGCGCAGCTGACCGTGCTCGAGAACCTCCTGGTCGCGGCCCCCGACAACAGGGGCGATTCCCTGTTTGGCGCGTTGATGGGCAAACGGTATTGGGCCGAGGACGAGCACCGCCTGATCGACGAGGCGCGCGGGCTGCTCAAGCGATTCGGCATGGGCGCCAAGGAGTCCGACTACGCCGGCACGATGAGCGGCGGGCAGAAGCGCCTGATCGAGATCATGAGGGCGCTGATGCTGCATCCCCGCCTGCTGCTCCTCGATGAACCGATGTCGGGCGTGCATCCCAGGATCGTCGCGGAGATCCAGTATTACCTGCAGGACCTGCGTCGAGAAGGCCTGACGATCCTGATGGTCGAGCACGAGCTGCACATGGTGGAGCGGCTGTGCGACACGGTGGTCGTCATGGCGCAGGGCAAGGTCATCGGCAGCGGAACCATGTCCAGCCTGAGAAAGCAGCGAGAGATTGTTGACGCTTACCTCGTTGGATAGCGAGCGGCGCACGGAAGGCCGGCCGGCCCCCAGCCTGCGAGCCGAGCACATCACGTCGGGCTACGGGGGCGTTCCCGTGATCCGCGACGTCTCGATCTCCGTCGGGCCGAAAGAGATCGTCGCGATCATCGGGCCCAACGGTGCGGGCAAGAGCACGCTGCTGAAGAGCCTGGTCGGCATCCTGCGCGTGACCGGCGGGAGGATCTTGCTGGGCGAGGACGACGTGACCAACCACCCACCGGAAGACCTCGCCAGGCGCGGCGTCGGATACGTCCCCCAGGTCAATGACATCTTCGAGCCCCTCACGGTGCTGGAGAACCTGGAGATGGGCGGCTACCTGCTCAGCACCGCCAAGATCCGAACCCGCGTCGGCGAGGTCGGGGACGTCTTTCCACAGCTTCCTCCATTGCTCAAGCGACGCGCGGACAAGCTGAGCGGAGGGGAGCGCAAGATGCTGGCGATCGCTCGCGTCTTGATGCTGGACCCCAGAGTGTTGATCCTCGACGAGCCCACCGCGAACCTGTCGCCCAAGCTCGCCGACGCTCTCCTCCGAGAGCACGTGAAGCGGCTTGCCGGAGTCGGCAAGGCCGTCTTGCTGGTCGAGCAGCGCGCCCGCGCGGCTCTGCAGATCGCCGACTGGACGAGCGTCCTGGTCTCCGGGCAGACCAGGCTGGAAGGACGCCCGGACGAGCTCCTCAAGCGTGAGGACTTTGAGGAGCTGTTCTTAGGAGCCGGAACCAGCACACCGGCTTCGCCACAGGGAGACGACGACACGACATGAGATTTCTGATGTTCAAAGCCGACGGTGTTCGCAGGCTGGGCGCGTTGCGGCAGGGAAGTGACGGCGAGGTCGTGGAGCTCTCCAATCCCGCCGACCTGCGCGCGCTCATCGACGCGGGGGATGAGGGCCTTGCCCAGGCCCGTGCAGCGTTGTCCTCGTCCCGCTCGAAAACCCGACGCCTCTCAGATCTCGAGCTGCTTGCCCCGCTCGACGAGCCGAGAGGCAACGTGATCGCGGTAGGGCGCAACTACCAGAAGCATGCCGAGGAGACCGCTTTCATGGACGGTCGTGAGCCGGCCCCGCCGACCATTTTCACGAAGGCCATCACGTCCCTGACCGAGCCCTACGCCGATATCGCGATCGACGCGAGCATCAGCGACAAGATCGACTGGGAGGTTGAGCTCGCCGTGGTCATCGGCTTGCGCGGCGCGAACATCAAGCGAGCGCGAGCGATGGATCATGTCTTCGGCTACACGGTTCTGAACGACGTGAGCGCTCGCGACATACAGAGCGGTTGGGGCGGTCAGTACTTCAAGGGCAAGAGCCTCGACCGTTCCAGCCCTACGGGCCCGTGGGTGGTGACCAAAGACGAGGTGGAAGACCCGCAAGCGCTCAAGCTGTTCCTGCGCGTCAACGGCATCGTGAAGCAAGAGGGCGACACCCAAGACATGATCTACCCCGTCGACGCGATCATCGAGTGGGTCTCGAAGGGAATGACCCTGCTGCCGGGGTCGCTCATCGCGACGGGGACTCCCGATGGGGTGGGCTTCGCGCGCACTCCGCCCGAGTTCCTCAAGCCGGGGGACGTCATGGAGACGGAGGTGCAGGGCATCGGCCTGCTGCGCAACCGGATCGTCTCGGCGGCCGGCTAGCCTTTGAGGTCGATGTTCAAGGTCGAAGAGCTCGCGGGTGTTCTGCCGGCGCTGATCTCCCCGTTGCGCAGCGACGGGACGATCGACGAGACAGCCGTGGGCCGGCTGGTCGAGCACGTCATCGACGGCGGGGTTCGTGGGCTCCTGGCGCTCGGATCGACGGGAGAGACGGCATCGCTCGACGAGACTGCGCGTCGCTCCCTTTTGTCGAACGTGGTCACCGCGGCGGCGGGCCGGGTGCCGGTGATCTGTGGCGTGGCGCAGAGCCACCTGGCGGCCGCGCGCGTCGAGGTCGAGGCGGCTGCGCGACTGGGCGCGGCCGCGGCGCTTGTCACGCCTCCCTTCTACTACCTGATCGACCAGGCAACGGTGCTCGCCTTTTACCGGAGCCTGGCCAAGGGCAGCCCGCTTCCGATCCTGCTCTACAACATCCCTCAGCTCACGAAGGTGGTCGCCGAGCCGGCGACCGTGGCGACCCTGGCGCGCGAAGGAACCATCGTCGGCATCAAGGATTCGAGTCGCGACTTCGAGTACTTCGAGGGCATCTGCATCGCTACCCGCGACCTGCCGCGGTTTCGCATCTTCACAGGCAGCGACACCATGCTTCTGCCCTCGCTGGCGATGGGCGGCGCGGGCACGATTTGCGGCGCGGCCAACGTGGCGCCCGGCTGGATCGTCCGCATCTACGAAGACTTTCAACGTGGCGACATGGCTGCGGCACGGGCCGGCCAGGACAGGCTTTACCAGCTCGTCATGGTGCTGCGCGGAGGCGTTTTCCCGGCCGCGATCAAGGCCGCGTGCCACGTGCAGGGGATCTGCGAATCCTGGTGCGCTCCGCCGGTGGCGCCGCTCGACGACCAGGCCGAGGCGAAGCTCAGAGATCGACTGCAGGGCTGGGGCTTGCTGACACCATCCAGCAGCAAATCTCCGCACTAACTTCAGCACCAATACGAGGGCGTAAGATCCCGCCTGTGGCGCCAGCGCGGTCCAAGCGCGACCGCCTGCTCGAAGGCGAAGATCCAGGGTCTCTGCGACCTCAGGACACCAGGCACTGGATCAGCGTGTACCGGGAGATGATCACCTTCAAAGAAGACCTGCTGGAGCGTGTCACCAGCGATCTCGCGCACGTCTCGGCCGCCGCACAGACGGACCTCAACGATGACATCAAGCTGATCGACTCGCAGCTCAAGCGGTATCGGAGACGCCTGAGCTATTGGGTCGAGCGCCAGCTGGAGCTGGAGGAGATCGCGGTCGACTCTGCGACCAGGACCGTCACTTATCGCGACAGCTCGGTCACGCTCACCAGACGCGAGTTTCAGATCCTCGCGATGCTGATGACCCGCCCTGAGAAGTACTTCTCAGCGCAGCAGCTGCTGGTGGAAGCCTGGCATGACGACCGGTTGCCCGAGGAGTCGCTGCGCACGTACATCAGCAGGGTGCGCAAGAAGTTGAACGAGCTCGATGCCGGCGCACAGGTCGTGAACAAATCGGGCAGGGGCTACGCGCTCATCTTCAGGGTTCACCCCGCGTAACGCCCTTCGCCGTTTTCTGGCCGCAGCTATCCTCGTTCCGACGTGATTCTCTCCATCGGTGACTTGCTGCTGGACATCACGATCATCCCCGACGGTCCACTGCGGCCGGACGACGATCGAGTGGCCAGGATTGGCGTTGGCGGCGGAGGCCAGGCGGCGAACTTCTGCGCCTGGGCCGCCGCCCTGGGGGAGCCGGTGCGCCTGGTCACTCGGGTCGGCGACGACGACCGCGGCAGGCGACTCGTCTCTGAGCTTGAATCCAAGGGGGTCGAGGTCTGCCCGGTCTGGGCGGACGAGCCGACCGGCGCGATCGCGGTGCTGGTCGGTTTCGACGGCCAGAGAGCCATGGCCACCGAGCGCGGGGCTAGCGTCGGCCTGCGTCCGGACGACCTCGTCGAGGCGTGGTTTGACGAAGTGCAGCTGATCCACGTCCCCGCCTATTCCTTGTTCCTGGATCCGCTCGGCAAGGCGACACGCGCCGCCATCGGCCTCATCCGCGACGGCGGCGGGATGCTTTCGATCGACCTTTCTTCGGTGGCGGGGCTTCAGGAGTACGGCCCGACGAAAATGGCTTACGACCTCGCCCGCCTCAAGCCTGAGCTGCTTTTCGGCACCGCGTCCGAGGTGGCGACGATCGGGGTTCCCCCAGAGCACCTGGCGCAGGTCCCAGTGATCAAGCTCGGCGCCGCCGGCTGCAGCGTGTTCGGTCGCGTCATCCCCGCCCCGGCCGTCCAGGACGTCGACGGCACCGGTGCGGGTGACGCCTTCGCTGCAGCTTTCTGTGTGGCGTGGCTGCACGGCGCGACGCCCGTCGAAGCCGCCGAGCGGGCGGTCGTCGTGGCCGCGGAGGCTGTCACGCGAACCGGAGCTAGACCGAGCTGAGCGTGCCGCTCCAGGTGTCGCGCGAGGTCGCGGACGCAGTGTCCGCCGGCCGCCCGGTGGTCGCGCTCGAAACCTCGATCGTCGGGCAGGGCCTCCCGGCGCCCCACAACCTGCGCGCGGCGTTGGAAAGCGAGGCTGCGATCAGACACGAAGGAGGCATACCGGCAAGCGTGGCGGTGCTCGACGGAAAGGTGCGCATTGGTTTGAGCGCGGGGGACCTCGAGCGGGTGGCGGCGGGGGCCGTCAAGGTGAGCTCGCGCGATCTTGGGCCGGCCATCGTGAGGGGCGACGTCGGAGCGACGACGGTTGCCGCCACCATGCGAGCCGCCGCCATGGCCGGGATCCGCTTTTTCGCCACCGGTGGAATCGGGGGCGTTCACCGGGGGCATCCCGAAGACCAGTCGGCCGACCTGGTCGAGCTCGGACGCACGTCAGTGGCGGTCTTCTGCGCCGGCGCCAAGATCATCCTGGATCTTCCGCTCACGCTCGAAAGGCTGGAGAGCCTGTCCGTCCCGGTGCTCGGCTATGGCACCGACGAGTTCCCCGCTTTCTACAGCGCGCATAGCGGCTGCAGGGTGAGCGCTCGCGTCGACGGGCCGGCGGACGCGGCACGAATGCTGCGCGCCGCCTGGGACACAGGCACCCGCGGGATCGTCGTGGCGGTGCCGCCGCCAGCGGAGCTCGAGGGCGCGGAGGAGATGGCGCAGCGTGCGGCGCGGGAGCTCGCCGACGTTGCAGGGCCCGAGGTCACACCGAAGTTGCTCGCCCGGATGGCGGAGCTGTCGGGAGGGCGATCCCTCGAATTGAATGTGGAGCTCGTGGTCAACAACGCGCGCGTGGCGGCGCAGGTGGCGGCGGCCGCCGCGAGGTGAACCGGCGGGCCCGCCGGCCCGCCGGTCCCAAGACTTTCTTGCCTTAACCCTGCTTCATCTTGAGCAGGCCGAACGAAGCGCCCTGCGGATCCGAGAGAATCGCGAAGCGTCCCCCTGGGAAGTCCTGCGGCGCCAGCATCTCCTGCCCACCCGTGTCAACCGCCTTCTTGAATGCATTGTCGACGTCGTCGACCGCGAAGTAGACCATCCAGTAGGACGGCACCTGCTCCGGAACCATCGGGTTCATCTCCATCCCGCCCGCGATCCGCTCGCCGGCCAGGTGGAACTCGGTGTAGGGAGGCTGGTCCTCGCCCATTCCGACCTCGTGCCCCGCCCAACCGAAGACTTTCTGATAGAACGGCTTGGCCTTGTCGATGCCACGGGCATTGAGCTCGGCCCACGCGTACGAGTTCGGCTCGCCCATGACCTGGGCGCCGTTCATCTCAGTGGGCTGCCAGACCGAGATGAATGCTCCGGCCGGATCCTGGAACACCGCCATCCGTCCGGACTTCAGCACGTCGAACGGCGGCGCGATCACTTTGCCGCCGGCGGCCTCGACCGCCTTGGAGACCTTGTCAGCGTCGTGCGTTCCGATGTAGACCATCCACGCGGACGGGCCATCGGGAGTCTGGGCCGGTCCGATGCCGGCGACGTCCTTGCCGTGCAGCTTGGCCAG
>WNFD01004350.1_pt1 | contig 28640 bp, 21 predicted proteins | sample 5400491 | NCBI WGS metagenome assembly WNFD01 (sample SAMN13153343, study PRJNA577476) | soil metagenome | isolation source: 120 cm saprolite under Douglas fir tree site 2 hole 2 replicate 2 | place: USA:California | collected 2015-04-18
GACCATTCCGTCATCTACGCGCAAACAGGACGGAACAAGTGGTGTCAATCAGGCCCCTCAAGTGACTTGCGCCCGGGATCGGCAGCTTCTCGTAAAACCGCTTTGGCATCCGGCGTGCTTTTTCTCCGGTTGCACCAAGTCGTCGCAGACCTCAGCGGCGGCACAAGTAGTTCGACTCCTTGAGAGGTGACTCGTGGAACAGCACCCGGGATCATCCAACACGCACCAGATGATCTAAGAAGAGACCCCATGGAACGCGGGCTGAAACTTCTGGCTAGAGCATGCAATCGGAGAGCCTGATAAGTTGGACTATTACGTGCTACGACTCAGTTGCATGAGCCGCGTGAACATTGCGCAGCTCGAGGTGATGTCGTGGACGAGTTGGTCGATACCTTAGCTTGGCGGTACGCGGTAATCAGCGTTCGGTCCGAGCCTGATCGTGAACGGTTGGTTATCGCATATCCCGACGAAGAGACCCTACGGGACCTCATCGCAGCACCTAGTATTGTGGCGCTCGGCTACACCTCTCGTGCTGACGCTCTCAAGAATATAGATCGTTGTGAGACGACCAAGGCTTCTTTGAAGCGACTGCTGAAGACGGCGTCGCTCCACCCAAACATGACCTTTTTGACCGAATGTCGTGCGGCATTCCGGCGACTCGCAGGCGGCTTTGGACGTTCGGGGAGTTCAAGAGTCATGCGTAATCTCCTGCACAACGGTCTCGCTGCGGCTCTCATCTTCTTCTACTCGAGAAATGTACTGTCCTCGACAGTTCGGGCCTTTATCTCTTTTTAGTATAACCGGCATCCACACCAACAGGTTCAGGGAAACTCGCCAGATCCGTTGCAGTGCAGATCAATGTGGCTCGCAGACGACTATTTATAGATGTACGAGTGTCATTGCTATTGACATGTCATTCTTTTTGGCACGAAACTCGCGTTGGATCGCGGGATTTCTAGGCGAAACCACATTCAAAATCAACATCTTGTAGGTAAGTACCCGTAATGAGTGCTGCGGCCACACTCGTGCATCCTTGGAGCAGGGGACAAGAGCCAATGCGGGGAAGAATTCTTGTTGTTGACGACCACGCACCCAATCGGGAACTCATTCGCGAGGCGCTAACCGACTCCGCCTACGAGATCAGCGAAGCGGTGACCGCATCGGAAGCTCTGGAACGTCTTCGGGGCCACAAAACCGACCTGGTCATAACTGACGTACGAATGCCCGGCCTTTCCGGTGTTGAATTGCTCAAACGCCTGAACAAGGAGTACCCGGATATTGCTGTGATTCTTATGAGCGCATTCGCGACCGTCGCTGGCGCCGTCGAAGCAATGAAGTTAGGCGCGCACGATTTTCTGACGCAGCCTCTCAAGATCGACGAACTGCGGTTAGTCATCCAGCGAGCGCTTGATCGATATGGCGTTCGACTTGATCGGGGCTCGTCCATAGATGCAATGGAACGAGGGCCGGGATTTGAAGATATGCTCGGACGTTCGAAATGCTTACTTGCTGTCTTGGACCAAGCCACAAGGGCCGCGCGAACCAGCTCCACTGTTCTGATCCAAGGCGAGACCGGAACGGGAAAGGAACTGCTTGCACGTTCGCCCACTCGTCGGGAATCACGATGGCTACATCTGCCGGTGCAGGTGAGATACCAGTGAGATCAAGGCGACCAACAATCTGCGAGAACTTCTTGAATTCTCTTGCCAGTGGTTTGTCCTGGCGGTCCCACGTAGTCATGCCCCAGCCAGTTTCTTGGGGGGTCCGCAAGTACGGGACTTTGTGGAACTGTTCGGGGGCGGCGTCGGTATAGCACCACAGATCAACACCGATGCTTCCTGCACCCAGCCCGGAATACATCTGCGCGCGGTCATAGGCCGCCACTCTCTCGGGTGCAAACTGCGCCGTCGAGCCCCCCCATTTCGTGGATCATCACCGGGCGGCCTGCGCCGTTCGATAGCGCTATTTCAAAAGCCGCGCCATAGGTGCCGCGTGCGGATAGCAAAGCATCCGGGAACAAATCTGGCGCATAGAGTGTGAAGGGGTGAACACTGAAGAAATTAACAAAAGGAACAATGTTGTCCGCGCGGAAGGGACCGTGCGTGATCTCTTCCCCACTGGTGCCGACTACGATGGGATGAAGCTTATCGTGCTGGCGAATGCCGTCAACTATCAAGTGTGTCCAGTTGATCGCCATCGCGTCGGTGGTGTGGGCGGCCACAATCCAGAATGGTGGCTCGTCAGTCAGGTCCCATCCAATGATCGCGGTCTCGTTTGCGTAGCGGCGTCCGAACTCGGCAGCAAGATTGGTTTCCAGACGCAACATGTCCGCATCCGCATGAGGGTGCCGCCCCAGACGCCAAGGGACGTCCCAGTAGGCCTCGCCAACTTCGCCACCGATGAACAGGCTGGGATGGAGATATATCTGATACTTGTGCGCGAGTGACACCAGGTAATCGAGCTGCTGAAAGGCTTCAGGATTGTAATCGCCGGGTCGCGGCTCAAACCACGCCCAGAGCATATCGAAGCGGACAATGCTGTACCCCAGTTGATGCATTTTGGCAAAGTCCGCTTCAATGTCCTTGGGATCCCACTGTAGAGGCCACTGCATCGCAGCTTTGGCCGGCACCCAGGCGCCTGGCTCGGTTTCGAGGACCCGAGCGTCCTCCTCTTCCGCTATGGTTGTGGCAATGCTCTCCTCCGCCCAGTGACAATGGGTCCTGGTCGTCCACCTGATGCAAGACTGGGTGATCTTTTCCACAAGTTCCCCGGCGGATTTCCCTTGACAGGTTGATTTGGGGCATCTATATACCATAGGTCTAGACATATATACAACAACGGAGAGTCAGTCAGCGATTGGAAATGGCACTTTGGCGCAGAAATATCGCGTCACTGACTTGTCCGGAGTTAGTGGCCGCTACGTGCAAATCCAGGTGCAGCCTCCGAGCGCTGCGTGGACTTTTATCGACGAGGCGCAGGTGCTGCAATAGCGATTGCGGTAACATGCGTGGCAAGTGCGGCGACGCTTCGCCGTCCTTGCTCGTCTGAGGTGCGAGTGGTTTGTTGGTCAAATCGACGGGATTTCCTCTGCGCATTGGGGGCAGGAAGTGCGATGGTTGGAACTCTGCTGGGAATCGAGCCTCCAGCGCAGAGAATCGAGAATTCGCGGTCCGCATCGCCAATGGTCAAACCGATCTCAGGAAGTTGGTTCGAGTTTCAGCATCATGCCACGGTCGAGGGAGTGGACTGGAATCCGGCTCTAGCGAACTTCACCTGCGATCAGTGGGACCTCAAAATCAAAGAAATCGCTGAGACGGGAATGGAATATCTGGTACTGATGGCCACTGCGCTCTACTATCGCTCATTCTATCCCACCACGATATTTCCTCAATGGAAGCTGGCCTGTGACGACCCGATGGAGGCCGTTCTCTCAGCGGCAGACAGGTACGGGATCAAGTTCTTCATTGGCGGAGGCTTTTATGGGGACTGGCAGGATCCGAAAATCGTGGCAGATCCCGTGGCTGCAAAGAAACGACTGCAGGCAATTGAGGAGATCACTCGACTCTACAGCCATCACAAGAGCTTCTACGGATGGTATTGGCCTAATGAGGCATTTATTGATCGCCGCTTTTCCAACGAATTCATCAATTATGTCAATACGTGTTCGCGGCTAGCGCGCCAGCTAACCCCGCGGTCGCAGGTAATGATCGCGCCCTATGGGACACGGGTAGCTGTGCCGGATGAAGAGTACGTCCACCAACTCGAGTCCTTGGACGTGGACATCATCGCATATCAGGACGAGGTCGGTGTCCGTAAGTCGAAGGTCGAGGAAACGTCTGCTTTCTATGAGGGTCTGAGAAAAGCTCACGACCGTGCGCGTAGGGGGGCCATCTGGGCAGATCTTGAAATCTTCGAATTTGAAGGCGATGTGTACAAAAGCGCACTACTTCCCGCGCGCTTTGAGCGTATTCTCCGCCAGATGGAAGCAGTATCGCCATGGGTTGATAAAATTCTCGTCTATCAATACCAGGGCATGATGAATAAACCTGGCTCCCATGCCTTTTGCGGATGCGCCGACTCTACGAGGCTTTATTCGGAATACAGCGAATGGCTCAAAAGCCACCGATAGCCAAACCAAAGCCTCGCTTGTTCTACCCATCCGGCTTCGCGGAATCGTTGTCTTGTTTCATCCAACACGGACAACCGTTTCGGCGTGATCTGGTTTGGTGCGCGCTGAATGAAACGCACGCTCGAAAGCGAGGGCGGCAGCGCCGAGTACACCGCCGTGGTATCCGAGTTCCGACGGTATGACCCGCAGCCCGCGATTCTCCCAGGGGCGAACTATCTGCGCCAGTTCGCTGGCGAGAGCAGAAATAAGAAGGGGATTGTTCTCCACTAGTCCCCCGCCCAGGATCAAGGCCTCAGGATCAAGAAGAGCAACTAGGGCAGCACAGCCCCGGGCGAGATGGCAAGCCAGGGTTCGAATCGCCACGATCGCTTGCTGTTCACCGGCGTTGGCGGCTGCTATTACTTGCGCGGCGGAGATCTGCGAGTCGCCGGCATAGCGGACCAAAGCCGCCGCGTTCACATACGGTTCGAGGCAGCCGCGCACACCGCAGGAGCAAAGCACGCCACTAGGGACGAGAGGAATATGGCCGAGCATATTGGCGATGTAGTGGGTGCCGCGGTTCAACCTTCCGTCAACGTAGCAGCCGCCTCCTAAACCAGTTCCCAGGGTCATGCACACGAAATCACGAAGTGACTTCGCGGCTCCAAAATGTTTTTCACCAACCGCCAGAGCATTGGCGTCGTTCTCAACCGCCACCGGTAGACCGCAGGCCAGTGCAAGCTCTTCGCCCACGGGAGTACCGGTCCAGCCGGGCAGGTTGTCGGTTGCGTATGTGACGCGACCGGTTTCAGTCTCAACCCAGCCAGCGGTGGCGACACCAAGTGCTAGCGGTTCACGTCCAAGTTCGGCTGCTTTGTCGGTTGCGCTTTGAGCCACGCGCTTCAAATGTTCAAGTAGCGCTCGGGCGCCAGACTTTGCGGGTGTTTCTACGGCGGCTTTGTAGAGTAGCTCGCCGCCTGAGCTAACTATGCCGTACTTCGTCTGAGTGCCTCCGAGATCAATTCCAATCGTGTGCCGTACAGCATTGCGTCGCGCGTGTTCATTCTCGATCGCCGTCGCAAAGCGGCGGGCAATCTCCGCAGGCCTGGTGATGGCTGTGCCGACCACTACGGCCAGTGCGCCCGCGGCAATCGCTTGTTGCGCTTGCTCAGGCGAGGATATGCGTCCTTCGGCAATCACCGGGACGCCGCTGGACTGAACCAGTTCCTCAATGAACGTGGGATCAAAGTGCACTGCGTGATTGGTTTCCTCGGTATAACCGCGAAGTGTGGAGAGTACGAAGTCGGCGCCGGCTTCCGCCGCAGCCACAGCCTGCTCGACGCTGGCGACGTCGGCGAGAACGGGAACCTGCAGTTTGGCGTGAATCTCCCTAATCCGGCCAAGCGCTCCACCTTGCTGGCCACGCTCGGTGCAGTCAAGGGCGACCATGTCCGCTCCGGCCTCTACCAGTGCTCTGGCTGATTCGAAGGAGGGTGTGATGAGCAGCAAGCCGTCGTGATGCATGGTCTTGTCGATGCCAATGATTGGCAGGTCCGTCACTCGCCGGATAGCCCGAATATCGGCTGGGCCATTCGCCCGAATTCCCGCTGCGCCCCCAGCCACTGCTGCCACAGCAAAACGCGCCATGAGTTCTGGATCATGAAAGACGTCTCCTTCCTTAGCTTGACAGGAAACAATCAACTTTCCTCGGATGGTTTGGCTGAGCTCATCAAACGTCATTTACGCAAACCTCGTCGAATATCCACACAAAATAATCGCCACCAGCAAGATTCCAAGTCCAGATATCATCTGCTTCACTGCGTTTGGCGCCACGCTTCGCCACTCCCCGAGCAACACCCCCATCAAGTTCGCGACCAGAAGTCCAACTGCGAGACTCAAGGGCCACCCCACGGACGGTCCGATGGATCCCAGTCGGGGAGCAGCAGCTCCGTAGAGGAAGATGCTGCCGCCCCACAGCAAACCCATCGCGCTGCTTCTTGCCCATGAGGACCAGGAGGCTGGAGCGTGCAGCAGCCTTGCGGTTTGATTCTTCCGCATGAGCAACACGCAGTAAGCGAGGTTCGGTATCGAACCAGCCCCCAGCATTAATAACCAGATGTAATTGGTGGCGGCGAAAGGTGAGTAGCCCATTTGCTTTCCGGTATCGGCGATCGGCAGGGCCAGAGTGTATCCGATATTAAAGACAGCCGACATGACTCCAGCCGCCACAGCAAGGAAATATCCCAGAAGCGGAGCACCTGCGCGGTCTTGACTTTGGCCGTCTCGCATGCGACCGGCTTTACCGCATAGCGCCACTCCCACAATCAGCAAAGCTACGCCGCTAAAGAGAACCAACTGTTGCATACCAACGCGCTCCATCCCTTTCATCAACAACGGCACCAGAGAACCCAAGGCAGCGCTTAGCCCAATCACCAGGGTGTTGGCCATGGAGACGCCGATATTGTCGACGCTCTTGCCAAAACAAATGGCGCCGAATCCCCAAGCAAATCCGAAGGAAATCGCGGAGAAGACAGCGGCGCCCGGCGTTCGACTCAGAATCTGGGGGGAGGCGCTGGAGGAAAAGACCATTACCGCCGGCATCACCAGGCAGGCCACGACGATAAAGGTGAACCAAATGTTCTCCCATTTCCAGCGGGATTCGACCTTCATTGGCATTGTGAACAGGCCGTTGCAGAGGCCTGAGAGTAGCGCCAGGATGATGCCGATCGTGGCCATAGCCGCTCCCAATTTAAGACGACGAAAAAAACTGTTGACAAACTAGCACAGCTAGGAATATATGTCTAGCTCAAATGTCTATACAACTAGCGGAGAGTTCGAGTCAAGCGATTAAAATGGTGGCTATGACCACTCAAAGCATTTCACCATTCTCTTCCATTCGACTCGACAAAGATGCGCCAACGCCCATTTACCTTCAGATCGCAGAAGGTATCAGTGCGTTGCTTACGAACGGCGCCCTCCCCGCGGGGTACGTTCTGCCGCCGGAACGTGCGTTATGTGAACAGTTTGGCATAAGCCGAATGACCCTGCGGCAAGCCATGAGTCTGCTCGACCGTGAAGGTCTGATTGAGGCACGGCGAGGAATGGGCACGGTCGTTACGCACAGCCGGCTACGGAAGCAGCAACAGGAGTTGCGCAGCTTTAGTGAAGAGATTCGCGAACGCGGTGGACGACCCCACTCCCGATTGCTCTCGCTTGAGCGGGATGTACCCACGCCGATAGTTCGAGATTTCTTCGAATTACGAGACCAGCAAAAAGTCTATGCAATTTCGCGTCTGCGGTTGAATGATGGCGAGCCCTTGGCTCTAGAGCTCGTCCATATTCCGGAGCGACTGTGTCCAGGACTGGAGCGATTCGACGTAGCCAAGAATTCGCTCTACCAGATTTTGGAGGAGTCGTACGGACTACGGCTGGAGAACTGCACAGAGGAAATTTCGGCGGAGATTCCCAGTGCCCAGCATCGGAAGCTGCTTGCTCTGCCAAGAAATACCGCAGTGCTGGTGGTCAATCGCAAGACTTTTACCGACGATGGTCGCGCCGTCGAATTCACGCGATCAACATTCCGCGGCGATTGCTACAGCGCGATCGTGCACTCAGTGCGCAAGAAGAAGTCGCTCCTGAAGACCCCTAGCAGTCCTTAGATTTAAGGAGATAACTTATGAAAACGCGTCGTGGGTTGGCGGTTCTTTTTCTAGCTTTCAGAATCTTCGTCGCTACCTCACTGAATGCCCAGATTGCGAACACGGGTTCGGTTCAGGGCACGGTGAGCGATCCTTCGGGTGCTGTACTGGCAGACGCTCGGGTCACTTTGATCTCGCAAGATACCGGCGCCGGTCAGGTATCCCAGACGGACTCTGCCGGCAGCTTCGCTTTTCACATCGTCCCTGCGGGCCAGTACCGCCTCGAGGTGTCCAAAACAGGATTCAAGTCCTTTGCTCAGCGCGACATCGCTGTTCACGCGGCTGAGCCTGTGAATGTTGCCATTGCCATGACTGTAGGCCAAGCCGCAGAGAGCGTCGAGGTTACTTCAGCCGTCCCAACGATCGATACGATTACCGCCAGTGAAGGCAACACGGTAACGGGCAAGCAGTTGAACGAACTGCCGCTGACCAATCGGTTGTTTACTCAGCTCGTCGCTCTCGAGCCGGGTGTGGCTTCGGGCCTGGATCAGAATCCAGGCTTTGGCTCCAACTCTGAGGTGCTGTTTAGCGTAAACGGGGTGCGCAACGATGAAAACAACCCGATGATAGACGGTGTGCGTAATTTGGACACCTTTGGCGGCAATGCGTTTGTCGCGCCCAACCTTTTCGCCGTTTCCGAGTTTCGCGTTGAGAACAACTCCTATTCGGCCGCTACCGGCCACTCCGCAGGGGCCCAGGTCAACCTCATTTCTCGCAATGGGACCAATCAGTTCCACGGCAACGTGTTCGAGTTTTTCCGCAATGACGCCCTGAACGCACCCTTTGCCGCGCCGGCCGCCGGGAAGCCGGGTCTCCTTCCAGAGAACCGTTATAACGATTTCGGCTACGATGTGGGCGGGGCTCTCATTAAGAACAAACTGTTCTTTTTCTGGTCCCAAGAGTGGCGTCGCATTATTCAGAATAGTGGCCTGCGCACCGGCACCGTGCCAACCGATGCGGAGCGCACCGGGAACTTCAGCGCTTTGTCCCAAACCCTAACCGATCCCAACAGCGGGATGCCGTTTGCTACGAGGAATGTGATTCCAAGTTCGGAGCAGGATTCCAACGCTCAATTACTGCTAGCTCCCAACCTCTTTTGGCCCGAGCCGAACGCTCCAGGCCTTACCAGTAATTTCCTTTCTTCAGTGCCTGATTATACCCGCTGGCGGGAGGAATCACTCCGCTTGGATTACCGACCAACGCAGCGTCTCTCCGCTTTCCTTCGCCTCACCCAGGATTCTGCACTGCTCTACCGGCCGTACGGTTTGTTTGGCGAGAATGCTCTGCCTTACGTTGGCGATGCAACACAGAAGTACCCCATTTACAGCGGCGTGTTTAACGTCACGTACTCAGCGACGCCCAATCTTGTTTCGCAATTTCTTGTTGGCCTCTATCGGGACAATGACTTGTTTTTGCGGAACGGGCCAAAGTCTTGCCGTTGCAGGGTGCCGGGGCTGAACATTCCCGAACTGTTTCCATTGAACGAGGGAGACCGTATCCCGACCTTCGATTTTGCTAGTTATTCAGGCATCGTCGAGCAGTGGTATTTCTACAACGCCTCTTACAGCATGCCCTTCGAGAACGACAATACGTGGAATCACGGTGCCCACACTGTACGATTCGGTTTTGCAATCACGCGCGAAGGAAAGAATGAACTTGCCAATCCTTCGAACAACTCTACAAATGGGGTCTTCGCTTTCGATGGGTCAGCGTCGGGAGATGGGATGGCGGACTTCTTGCTTGGCAAGGCCCACAGCTACTCAGAGACCGCCTTGGACCCGTACGCCAAGTATCGCTGGCTCAACGTGGAGCCGTATGTGGAAGACCAGTGGAAGTTGCGGCGGAATCTCACGCTGACCGCTGGTCTGCGATACACGTATTATCAGCCGGAATACGAGCAAAAGAACTTCTTTGCCAGCTTCGATCCCGCAAAGTGGGTTGCCAGCCAGGCACCGACAGTCAACTCTGACGGTACGCTAGTGCCCGGTTCGGGCAATCTTGCCAACGGCATCATCGTCGCCGGCAAGAACTCCCCTTATGGCAACGCCTTGTTTGCCTCTAAGAAGAATGCCTTTGCTCCCAGAATTGGCCTGGCTTGGGATGTAACCGGACGAGGGAAAACTTCTGTTCGCGCGGGCTATGGAATCTTCTACGACCGCTGGGGTTCTTACAGTCAGTTCGGCGGGTTGTACAATCCCCCATTGAATCAAAAGCCGCTCATCTTTAACACCGCTCTGAGCAATCCCGGGGGCGCCCCTGGCACGATCTTCCCGCCACTGATTTGGGGTGTTGCTAACCCCTGGAACTATCCTCAAGTTCAGAAATGGTCGGCGGGGATTCAGCAGGAAGTTGGCTTCGACACATCCGTCTCGGTGGCCTATGTGGGAACCAAGGGAACGCATCTCCTGGGATCGCTTAACCTAAACCAGCCGACGCCGGCTGGGCAGCAGCAAATTGTAGGTGGTGCGAACGCCAACACGGTCGTACCGTTCCAAGGCTATGGAGCGATCTACTTCGTGGATCCGGTTTTTAACTCGAACTACAACGCCTTGCAGGTTTCGGTGCTTCACCGGCTGACTCATAGTGTCGCCTTCCAGGTTTCCTATACTTATTCCCAAACCAAGACCGACAACTCCAGTCCGTGGAACATGCCCCAGGATTCACGCAATGTTGCCGCTGAAAAAGGCCTGGCCAACTTCGACGTTCCGCAAATCCTGACCTTTAACTATGTGTGGGACATCCCCGCGTTCCACACCAGCTCCGGCCTAAAGAAAGCAGTTCTGGGAGGCTGGCAGGTCTCTGGAATCACGGAAATACAAAAAGGCTTCCCAGCTACCGTGACCTTGGCGACCGACAACGAAGGTGTGCCTTGCTGTGGCCCTGAGCGTGCCGACCAAACTGGCAGCGCCAGCGGTCCCAAGAGCAGGACTCAATGGTTCAATACTAGCGCATTCACCTATCCGACGCCCGCAACCTTCGGAAACGAAAAAGTGGGGGCGATTCGAGGACCGGGTTTTATCAACTTCGACTTCGCACTGGGCAAGCGATTCGTGTTACGCGAGTCGACAGACCTGCAGTTCAAGGCGGAGGCATTCAACATTTTCAACCATGTTTCCTATCAATCCGTAGATACGACCTTGTTTAATCCGGTATCTGCGAATCCCGATTTCGGGCACTTGCATAACCCCTTGAACCCTCGCATCATGCAACTATCACTAGTTCTTAGCTTCTGAGTGGAGGGATTCTTGCGCAGAGGTTGGGTTGCGGCTCTCATCGTTTCCGCCATTGCAGTGATGGCGGTGGTGATGCGAGCTCAAACCCAGCCTCCGTGGCTCTCTTCTTATAAAATCGCTCTCGATCATATCCGGGCTGGCAAATCAGAAGTTGGCATTCGAGAATTGGAGACTCTTGGCGCCTCGTTCCCCGGAGACGTAGTGCTTGCAACCAGCATCGGAGCGGCCCTAGATTCAGCCTCACGTCACGAGCAAGCCGGGCGCTGGTATGAGAAGGCGCTGGCGACTGATCCTCAATACGAGCCGGCGCTGAACAATCTGGCGCTGAGTTTAGCCAGCCGGGGCCGACTCGCGGACGCGGTCCCAATACTTGATAGGGTTCTGAAGATCGATCCGCAGAACGGGCGCGCAGCCTACAATCTGGCTCTAATAACTCTCCGCTTGAAGCGCTACGAGGAAGCCGCCGACGCGTTCCAAGCTGCACGCAAGGTACCAGAGCCTGCTGCCCCTCCTCAGGCATTGGCGCTGGGCGAAGGAACCGCACTATTCAAGCTGGGAAGGTATGGGGAAGCAAAAAAAGTCCTTATGAACTCCGGATGCTCCGAATTGTCTTCATGCTTATTGCTCGGATCTTCAGAAGCACTCTCGACTGACTTGCCTGCTGCGGTGAGTACGTTTCAAGCCGCGGTGCGGTTAGCACCACAAAACCCGGATCCTTATTTTCGCCTCGCGCTGGCCTTCCTGCAGGGCAAGCGGGACGAGGAGGCAAAAGAAACTCTGGCTGTCGGCCTCGATGCAATCCCGCACTCAGCGTTGCTGCTTTATGGCCAGGCAATACTCCACGAACACTTCGGTAATTATGAAGAGGCGATCATTTCGGCCACGAAATCCGTCGAGCAAAATCCGTCGAGCGCAGTCGTCTGGTCGTTTCTGGGGCGCGTCCATGCTCACCAGGGGCAAGGTGAGGAGGCTGACAATGCGTTTCGGAGAGCACTTCAGGTGGGCGGCGGAGTAGACACCGCGGTGGATTACGCGGAATTCATGACCAATGGCGGGCGCTACATGGAAGCCGAGAAGATGCTGAACGACCTGCATCAATCCCATGGAAACAATCCTGCGGTAAATCTCAGCCTGGGAAAACTTTACAGAGCGCAGGGGAAACACGAGCAGGCGCTCGTGTTTCTGCAACGCGCAGTGGACCAGGATCCGCAGAACCCCGCCGCGCATTACGCTTTGGCAATAACTCTCGAAAGACTACATCGCGATGCTAAAGCCAAAAAAGAACTGGATTTGTTTACGGCCGCGAAAGAAGAGAGACGGTTCGTGCGCGTCTTAGAGTTAGCTTCTGATCCAGTGGCAGCTGGTGACAAATAATCTTGGCTTCTGGTACTCGCAAGCTTGATATGGAGGACGTGCGTAATTTTGTGCGAAACCAGGTCAATCAAAGTGGCGCCTGCTTCGTTTTGGCATTCCTTGTTTTCGTCGCTCGATGGGCGCTTCCTGTCGCTAATGGTTCGGGTGAGCTGGATCCTGGACCGCGATTCATCGATGTGACCGCTGCAGCCAAGATCGAGTTCTCTCACTTGAAAGGAAATTTAGGGGTGGCAACTATCTTGGAGGAAGCGGGGCCAGGCGTGTGCGTAGCTGACTATGACGGCGACGGCTGGCCGGACATCTACTTCGTCAACGGCCGGGATCTCCACGGGCGCGGTATTTTCGCTCGAAATGCGCTTTACCGCAACAACGGAAATGGAACCTTTACCGATGTTACCGACTCCGCCGGGGTTCCCGGAACCGGCTTCGGTCTTGGCTGTGTTTGGGGTGACTACGACAATGACCGCCATCCTGACCTTTATGTGACTCAGTACGGCAAGAGCGTTCTCTATCACAACAATGGAGATGGCACGTTTACAGATGTTACGGCGAAGGCACACGTTGACGGCACTGATTTCGGAACGCAGGTTCACACGGGAGCAGTTTTCTTTGATTACGACCGCGACGGCTGGCTGGATCTTTATGTCGGCGGTTACGTTAGCTTTGGCCCAGACTCCAAGCAAACCTGCATCACCTCGGGTGCGGAGTCCAGTTGCTCGCCGACGGTCTACCCCGGGAGTCCCGCGGTTCTGTATCACAACAACAGGGATGGCACTTTTACTAATGTGACGAAGGCTGCCCGTATTTTCCAGCCAGACGGAAAAAATCTTTCGGTTGCGGCGATCGATTACGACAACGACGGCTGGCCGGATCTCTTTGTCGCCAATGACTCCATGCGAGCTTACCTCTATCACAACGAACACGATGGCACGTTTAAAGAAGTGGGTTTAGCGAGTGGTATGGCTGTCACGGAGGAAGGCGCCGAGATGGCGGCAATGTGCCTGTCATTCGGAGACTATAAGAACGACGGAATGCTCGGCCTCTATGTTTCTGACTTCCAGGAAGCCGGCGATCACTTGTGGCACAACGAAGGAAACGGGCTCTTCAACGAGGTCAGTCATCCCAGTGGAATTACCGACATCACGCGAAAGTTTTTGAGCTTCGGTGGAGGCTTTTTCGACTACGACAACGATGGCTGGTTGGACTTGTTCATCGCCAATGGGCATGTCTACCCCAGCATTGAAAAGACGAGTCCTGGATCGCACTATAAGCAAATTAACCTGTTGCTCCATAACCAGCGCAATGGACGATTTTCCAACGTCACCGCAGCCGCGGCAACGTTGGGCAACGCATTCTCCGTTCCGCATCTGGGGCGCGGCGCCGCCTTTGCAGATTTCTTTAACGATGGGCACGTCGATGTTGTGATCGGGAACAACGATGATCCGCCATCGCTTTTGAGGAACACGAGTGACGCTCGAAATCACTGGGCAAGCTTCAAACTCGTTGGTACGAAGAGCAACCGCGATGCAATCGGTGCAAGGCTCGCCATCACGGCGGGGGGAACCACGCAGATTCGCGAAATCGCAGGTGCAGGTAGTTATTTGTCTCAGAGCGATCTACGGGCTCACTTCGGATTGGGCGCCGCCGCTCGTGTTAGTTCTGTCGAGGTCAGCTGGCCCAGCGGCTTGAAGCAAAGATTTGGAGACCTTCAGGCTGATCGGTTCTACGTACTCGTTGAAGGGGAAAACTCACTCCAGAGCGAAGAGTTTAGCCATCGATGAGACAATTTCGAACAGACTTGGAGTTCCCAAGAAAAACAGGCCGCCGAGAATAAAACATGCTTGTAATGCTGCAGCAAAGCTACGACGAACTTAGTCGAGAGGCCGCGCCTACCGTAGCAAGCGCGGTACGCAAGAAACCCTTCCTGACACTCGGGCTGGCAACAGGACCCGCACGGTGTCGGCCAGTTCCATTTCGTGCAACTCCGGTTTCACCCGGAAAGTGAAGGCATCGAACTCCAACTGCAACACCTGGCTTAGCCTTTGTATCCGCTCAGATAGAGATCTAGGGATGAAGGCCAAGCGACGAATTCAACAACGGATGGTCGAATTCGTCCGCCGGCAAGCGTCCCAGGAAGCCTCCGAACGGCAACCCGCATCGCAGCAAAACCCACCCGTCGCTATTCAGTGACTTTACGTGACCTTTATTTGACCCAGATTCTTTTTCAGGATTATTCCGAAGTCCACGAACAGAAATGGCTCCTCAGGTAGGACTCGAACCTACAACCCTCCGGTTAACAGCCGGATGCTCTGCCATTGAGCTACTGAGGAGTGTTGTTCGTCGCGCGGGAGCGCGACGTTAACGCCGTCGAGGTTAATCATAGCATCCCGCGCCGACTCTGAAAACAGCGGCCCGGACCGCTGGACCGCTGGCTCTGAAAACAACGGCGCGGACTCTCCGCGTCAAGCCGTTAAGGGCGCAGGAAAGGGCTCTGTGATTCGAGTTTTGCGGGTGGAATGGTCTCGGAACTGGGAGCAGGTGCTATTTCTGTTACGCTAACCCGTTGTGTGGGCGGCTCTGCCCGCCACCAGCCATGTTCCAATCGCCCAGGTTTTAATCAGCATGTGTTAATCAGCATGTTCTAATCAGTGAGGTGGATATGTCAGGAGGGTTGCGTTTGTTCTGGATGGTTGCATCTTTATTATTGCCGGCGTTATTGCTGGCGGCGGTTTATGCGGCCGACGGCTCCTCATCCTCGTCGGCGGCTCCGGCCGTCTCCACGCAAGGACCTCCTTTGGCCGAGCCGAAGCCGTTGGCCGAAACTTTGCATGGCACCAGAATCGTCGACAACTACCGCTGGTTGGAAGACGGCAAGAATCCCGAGACGCAAAAATGGGTCGAAGCGGAGATGTCTTACACCCGCGCCGTGCTCGATCCTTTGCCAGGACGCGAACAGATCCACAAACGTCTGACCGAGCTCCTCACCATCGGCAACATCAACGTGCCGCAGATCGGCGGCAAATATTATTTCTACACTCGCCGCGACGGCATGCAGAACCAGCCGGTCCTGTATGTGCGCGAAGGCCTCCACGGACAGGACCGCGTTCTGGTCGACGCCAATCAGCTTGCTGCCGACGGCACTATCGCGCTTGACTGGTTCGAACCTTCGGAGCACGGCAAGTACGTCGCCTATGGAACCTCGCCCAGCGGCTCGGAGATGAGCACGCTGCACATCATCGAGACCAAGACTGGCAAGCTCCTGTCGGACACAATTGAGCGTACGCGCGCCGCGAGCATCGCATGGAAGCTCGACAACTCCGGGTTCTACTACACGCGCTATCCCAAGAAGGGCGACGTAGCCGAGGGCCAGGAGATGTACAACCGTCACATTTTCTATCACGAACTGGGCAGCGATCCCGGCGACGATCCTCTCATCTTCGGCGAAGGGCGCGACGCCGAAGACTGGCCCAACGTGACCCTTTCCCACGACGGTCGCTGGCTGCTGATTCAAGTTGAGCAGGGGTGGACCAAGACAGAACTTTTTCTCGTCGACCTGAAATTTGACAAGCCTGCCTCGCGCGTGACCACGGGCAAGAATTTTCTTTACAGCGGCCAAGTGTTTGACGGAAAACTGTTCATCACTACCAACGAAGACGCGCCGCGTTATCGCGTCTTCGTCACCGACGCAACCAACTTTGACCGCGAGAATTGGAAAGAAATCATTCCGCAGGCCGACGCCGTTCTGCAAGGCACGGGTGTCTTCGGAGGAAAGCTCTTCGCCCGGTACGAGCTGAATGCCAGCTCGCAAATCAAACTCTTCGATCTCGAAGGCAAAAAGATCAGCGACCTCGCACTGCCGACCATCGGCACCGTATTCGGCTCCGGGGGCAAGTGGGACCGCGACGAACTCTTCTACGGCTTCCAGTCCTTCACCGTCGCGCCTTCGATCTACCATTACGACTTGAAGGACGGCTCAACTTCGCTCTGGGCCAAAGTTGACGCGCCTTCCATCGATCCCGCTGCCTACGAAGTCCAGCAGGAGTGGTATCACTCGAAAGACGGCACGCGCGTGCCCATGTTCGTAGTCCACAAAAAAGGATTGAAGAAAGACGGCCGCAATCCCACGCTGGTTACCGCCTACGGAGGCTTCAACGTCAGCCTCACGCCCACCTTCAGCCGCACCGCGTATCTATGGATGGAACACGGCGGCGTCTACGTCGTCGCCAACCTGCGTGGGGGTGCCGAGTTCGGCGAAGACTGGCACCGCGCCGGCATGCTCGACAAAAAACAAAACGTCTTCGACGACATGATCGCCGCCGCCGAGCACCTCATCGCCGAAAAATATACTGACAAGAATCATCTCGCCGTGCAGGGCGGCTCCAACGGAGGCCTGCTCATGGGCGCCATGATCACGCAGCGTCCCGACCTGTTCCGCGCCGTGGTCTGCCAGGTGCCACTGCTCGACATGCTGCACTATCAGGATTTCCAGATCGCCAAGCTCTGGATCCCCGAGTACGGCAGCGCCGAAAATCCCGAGCAGTTCAAGTGGCTCTACGCTTACTCGCCCTATCACCACGTGAAGCCGGGCGCAGAGTATCCCGCCATCTTATTCATGACCGCCGACACCGACACCCGCGTCGATCCCATGCACGCCAAAAAGATGGCCGCTCTGATGCAGGCCGAAGCCAAGAATGGCACCAGCCGCGACCGTCCAATCTTATTAAGAATAGAAACCAAGGCCGGCCACGGCGCAGGCAAGCCAGTAACCAAGCAGATCGATGAGTTCACGGACGTGTATTCGTTCTTGTTTTGGCACCCAATTTGGGGCTGATTTCCAAATTATTTTTCATAACCGTCTAACTCTGACCCCGGCGATAGAATCCTTCTGCGGCAGACAACGTTTGGAAGTCTGTTTCCAGTGGGTACTCCGAAGCGCCATGATTGGCCCTGGCGAGCAGCGTCCAGTACCAAAGTTATGAGACAGCCCCGATCGGCTATCGGGGCTGTTTTGTTTTTCCGCAGATGTCTCGTTGAATTTGCGGATCCCACCCTTCGGCTCCGCCCAGGGCAGGCTCTTTCCGATAGAACACGCAAAGAATACGCCGCATCCCCACTGTCCCGAATCGGACCGTATTCCACAATACTGAATGGCGCATTACTAAAGTCCAATTAGCCACTTGCGTTCAGTCACTTGCCAGCTTTTCCCAGATAGTCGACCATCTCGATCAGCGCGCGCCTCGATCCGGACTTTCGGGATTCGTTCAGGACTTCTGGCTGAATGGACCTCGGCTGACGACACGCCGCTAGAGGGCAGAATTGGTGCGATTCCACACAAAAAGGGGAAACTTGATGCGAAATCTTATCGGCGTTGCCGTTTTGGTTTGCATGATTTCGACTTTGGGACTGGCTCAGGAACCGCCTAAGCCGGAAGTTTACGCAGGCTACCAGTTCACCAGCACCGACGGCGGATGGCATGCCAGCGGCTGGAACACTGCCGCGAACATGTACATTACTCGCTGGCTGGGCGCAACCGCGGATTTCAGCGGCGTATATCACTCTGGCTCGAATCTCTACACTTACACTTTTGGGCCAGTGGTCTCCACCCACAAGAGCAGCTTCTCGCCTTATGCGCATGCTTTGTTTGGCGGCGCCCATGCTGCAAGCGGTGGCATCAGCGACAGCGGCGTGGCGATGCTGTTCGGTGGCGGTGTGGACTTCGGAAAACGCAAGCTGGTTTTCCGCGCGGTCCAGTTCGACTGGATGGTGCTCCGTTTTTCGGGCATTACCGACAAAAACAACATGCGCGTGAATACTGGAATTCTGTACCGGTTTTAGTTCGCGCGAAAGCGCAAAAAAGGGCGGCCTGGGGCCGCCCTTTCATTTGGCTGTGTGGACGGAGACTCGAACCAGAATGCCTCGCGGCGGCAAAATGACAATCGGCTGTATCTGCCAATTCCAGCAGCAACAGGCCAGAATACTCTCCGACAAAGGTGTGTCAGCCCGCTTCCGTCGTCTCGGAATTCGGCTCTCCACTCAATGGCGAAAATTCCATTTTGAAAGACCGATTTCGGCAGCTTGAAAAAGTTGGTCAGCAAAAATATTTTGGGCAGAAATCAACAACCTTCGGGATGTCGACAGGAATGTTCGTTCTACATGGTTGTTCACGACGGAACGATCAAACCCGATATCGCGCCCTCGTAGTTTGCGCCGGAGTTATTTTCCCTCGTATGCCTCCTGCAAACGTTTGATATCAATTTTGTCCATTTGCAACATTGCCTGCATGACCCTTTTTGATTTCTCAGGATCTTTGTCCCCTAACATTTTGCCCAGAGCAGAAGGAATGATTTGCCACGACAGACCATACTTATCTTTGAGCCAGCCGCATCTTTCTTTTCTACCGCTCTCGGAAAGCTTCTCCCACAGTTCATCCACTTCTTGTTGCGTCTCGCAATTCACGAAGAACGATATAGCTGGCGTGAACGTGAATTGCGGACCGCCGTTTAGAGCCATGAATTCTTGTCCCTCGAGCTGGAACGTCGCCGACATTACCGTCCCCTTCGGTCCTGGTCCTCCTTCGCCATATCGAGTAACTCTCCCAACTTTTGAATTCTTGAAAATTGAAAGATAGAAATTCATCGCCTCTTCGGCTTTGCTGTCGAACCACAAGAACGGAGTAATTTTTTGCATCTGGTTCTCCTCTTTTGCTTTATAGTTGTTTAACGCTAACGCCTCCGCAAGCTTCTCGTAGGCCTCGGCTTGCGCGGTGCTCCACGCGGGATATGAAAGACTGCCTGCGTTGAGGCTTATGGGAATTCTAGCCCCGTTACAAATCTCGCGGTCCGCTGTCCAATTCGGCTCCAAGCGGAGCTTCCCTCAACAATTCGTGCAGGTCGAGCGGACGGGTGAACATGGCGAGTTGGCCGTTGGACGTGCGCGGCCACATTTCTTGCGGTTTGTCACAATACAACTCGACTCCGTTGTCATCGGGATCGTTCAGGTATACGGATTCGCTGACACCGTGGTCGGCCGCGCCTTGCAGCGGAATTTCGGCAGCCAAAACTCTGCGTAGAGCAGAAGCCAATGCCGCGCGAGTTGGGTACACGATTGCGGTGTGATACAGGCCTGTTGTTCCCGGAGCCGGCGGCGAACCGCCGAGGCTTTCCCACGTGTTCAACGCGATGTGATGGTGATATCCAGCAGACAAGAAAACCGCGCCATCACCATATCGCTGCATCACCTCAAGCCCAAGCACGCCAGAGTAAAAGCGGAGTGCGCGTTCCAGGTCGGCAACTTTCAAGTGTACGTGTCCGATGCGCACCTTTTGGTCAACAGTATAGGGCGTGGTTGTTGCCGGGTTGTTCTTGGACGATGCCATCAGTGAGATTCTTGCCGCAATTTCAGGAGTGGAGACTAATCATGTCCAGATTACAGTTTCCTCCGCGATGGATTGGGCTGGCTGCCATCTTACAGGATTGAGCGCACCACGCCTCCATCCGGCCTCAGCGCCGCCCCGTTAGTCGCGGAAGATAATGGACAACACACGAAAGCCACGGGCGCAGCCCCTTCTTCCGGCTGGCGAAATGTTGCAGCAGAGATGTAGGACACATGCCCACGGTCGTCTCAGCCAGTCCGCACGCGATGGCGAGTTGCGCGGTCTTGGTCATGCCGTAGTGGATCATCTCCGCGGGAATCTGGACCGCACTCTCGCTGGAAATAAAAACGATGCGGCCCCAGTTGCGCTGCTTCATCCCGGGCGGGAATATTTTGCGCGTCGTATTTCATTCTCCGATCACCAAGATGCCGCCCTATGTAAAGTCGCAGCGCTACGTCCTGCCCGCCATCTCGACCCAGAACGGCGGCAACGAAGAAAATATCGCAACTGCTCCCTACACGCGTAAAGCTCCTTGTCAATATGGATGGGATTGGGGACCGCGCTTCGTCACTGAAGGCATCTGGCGGCCGATCCGCGTCGAGACATGGGATTCATTTCGCATTGAGAACTTTCATATTCATCCGGAAAGGGTCACGAAGGATCTGGCGAAGGTTGCCGTCGAAGTTGAAGTCGAAGCCGGTCAGCCCGCAACGGCGACCATTCTTTTCACACACGAGGAGCTGGGCGGCATGCCGGTGAATGACGGCACGCAGACCGTGCCACTCGATGCCGGAACGAATCACATTTCTTTTCCTATCCGCGTCGCCTCGCCAAAGCTGTGGTATCCGTTGGGTTACGGGACACAAGACCGCTACCACTTCACCGCCAGCGTCCGCGTTGGCAAGACTTTAGTCGCTCACTCTGAGGTGAAGACCGGACTACGCTCAGTACAACTGCGCCGCGTCGCCGACGAATGGGGAAAGAGTTTTGAGTTCGTCATCAATGGAATCCCCGTCTTCGCCAAGGGCGCGGACATGATTCCGTTCGACAGTTTCCCCACCCGGGTCACGGCTGGAAACTACCGCAAGATCTTGGAATCGGCCCGTGACGCGCACATGAATATGGTGCGCGAATGGGGCGGGGGACATTACGAATCCGACGTGTTCTACGACATTGCCGATGAACTCGGGATTATGGTTTGGCAGGAATTTATGTTCGGCGGAGACATGGTCCCGGGCGATGTCGCGTTTCAAGAGAATGTTCGGCAGGAGGCGGTCGATCAGATCAAGCGGTTGAGAGAACATCCCAGCATTGTGGTTTGGTGCGGGAACAATGAGGTGGAAACCGGATGGCTGCACTGGGGCGATCGCCAGGAGTTTCGCGATGCTGTGCCGCGCCCCGTGAGCGAACGGGTGTGGCAAGACTACATGGTGATGTTCGCCGACAATCTCAAGAGCGCGGTGCATGACTATGCCGATCCCGTACCTTACACGCCCAGTTCGCCGAGCGCGAATTTCGAAGAGCCTCCGGACCAGGATCACAACGGCGACATGCATTTCTGGTCCGTTTGGCATGCGCTGGCACCGCCGACCGACTATTTGAAAGTGAAACCACGGTTCATGTCGGAATTTGGATTCCAGTCTTTCCCCGAAGTGCGGACGATTTCTTCTTTTGCCAAGCCAGAAGATTTGGATATTCGCTCGACGGTCATGCAAGCGCATCAGAAGAACCATGGCGGCAACGAACGCATCCTCACTTATATGCTGCGCGAGTACCGCGAGCCCAAGGACTTTGCTTCTTTTGTTTACCTGAGCCAGGTGCAGCAAGCCGAAGTGATCAAGCTGGGTGCGGAGCATCTACGGCGCAATCGCCCGCGCACGATGGGATCCTTATATTGGCAATTGAATGACTGCTGGCCGGTGTCATCCTGGGCGAGCATTGATTATTTCGGACGCTGGAAGGCGCTGCAGTATTACGCCCGGCGGTTCTATGACGATGTGCTCATTTCGCCATATGTCCATGATGGCAAGGTGGATATCTTCGTCGTGTCGGACAAGCTGCAGCCGTTCTCGGATAAAGTTCATGCTAGGCTGCTGGATTTTTCTGGAAATGTGCTGTTCGAGAAAACACAGGATGTACAGATTCCAGCGGCTTCGAGCGCAATTTATCTGACTCTGGATGAGAAAGAAATGTTTGTGGACCCCTCAGACCAAGATTCCGCGAAGATTGGCCGACGCAGCAGTGTGCTCGTGGCTGACATGGAGGTGGACGGGAAAAGCAGGTCACGTAATCTGGCGTTCTTTGATGTCACTCACAACCTGGAATTACCGATGACCCCAAGTGTGGAAAGCAACCTTGTTAAAACGCCTGATGGTTATGCGCTTACGCTGCAATCGCCGGCCCTCGCCCGCAGTGTGTACATTTCTTTTGGCGACATCGACGTCCAGCTCTCTGATAACTATTTTGACCTGCTGCCGAAAGAATCTGCGACCGTCAATATAAAAACCGCAGCCCCCCTCGAACAGCTCCGCCGGGTATTGAAAATAGTTTCACTTACCGACGCGTCCGCCAGCCGGGCAGTCAGTTATTGAGAGTGCGTGGTTCGAGCATATCGCGAGGATATGCTAACCGACTACGAATGAGGTCCCGTTTCACGCCCAGCCGACTATGCGGCCGCGAGGCTTACGGAGGTAGCCCGATGCGCCGCTGAATATCGGTGAAGCGCACATCGGAGCGGATGGGTTCGAATCTGGGATCCATCTTGCTGTACGTGAGCAAGGTGGATCGCTCCTGGAAGGCTTTTTCTAGGGCTGCAAGCCCCTTCTCCTTGTCACCAAGACCAACGTAGATTAAGGCAAACTGATAATGGGAAATGCTTTCCTTTTTTGCTTTAGTTTCGAGCAGCGCCGTCTCTTTCTGGCCTGAGATGGGCACGCGCATGCGCCAACCAAGCTATGATGTTGGGCTCGGGAGAGAGTGCGGCTGCTTTTTCCAGCTGCGCGACAGCTTCGACCGGCATGCCTCTTTGGTTCATAAAGTCGAATCGGTGAAAGAATGTGACTTGCCGGTCGTCCACACTCCGCCGATCTTCAGAACCTATTACAGCCTGAATGGCATCCCATAGCCTGCATGAGAACGCCTTGCGACGAAGCCGCAATCCGAACGGGGGATGTCGCGGTTCCGTGTGGCGCAAAGCCGAGACCATGGATACTCGCTGCGACCATTCTCGGTTCGAGCATGGCTTTCATCGATAGCACGGTCGTGAATGTCGCTCTGCCTGCGCTCCAGGCCAGCTTTCACGCAACGGTGGTGGATGTGCAATGGGTGGTCGAGTCTTACGGATTGTTTCTAAGTGCCCTGATTCTAGTCGGCGGCTCGCTTGGCGACCTGTTTGGCCGCCGTCTGATCTTCGTCGCTGGTGTGGCGATTTTCGCCGCGGCCTCCGCAGGTTGCGGCCTGGCCTCGAACATCCATCAACTGATCATCGCGAGAAGCCTTCAAGGTGTGGGAGCTGCACTCCTGGTCCCGGGGAGCCTGGCGATTATCAGTACGTCATTTGACGAGAACGGTCGTGGCCAGGCGATAGGCACGTGGTCGGGCTTTACAGCGATCACCACCGCTATTGGGCCGGTTCTTGGCGGCTGGCTGGTGGAGCATGCTTCCTGGCGCTGGGTATTTTTTATCAATCTGCCGCTTGCGGTGGCGGTGATCGCCATTTCGCTTTGGTCGATACCGGAGAGCCGCAAGGCCACGGCCGGGCGGGTGGATTGGTTAGGAGCGATTCTTGCCACCGTCGGATTGGGTGGTTTGGTTTACGGGTTCATTGACTCGGTCAACCTGGGTTGGACACATCCTCTGGTATTTGGAAGTTTAGTCGTTGGCGTCGGCTGTCTTATTACATTCGGCTTCGCCGAAGCCCGTGTTCATTCGCCGATGCTTCCGCTTGCGCTGTTCAAATCCCGCAGCTTTAGTGGCGCGAACCTGCTGACGATGTTTCTATATGGCGCTATTGGGATTTTCTTTTTCTTGTTCCCGTTGAACCTGATTCAAGTCCAAGGATACTCCACAACGGCAGCCGGCGCTGCGGTCCTTCCGTTGATTCTGCTTATATTTTTCCTTTCCCGCTGGTCGGGCGGACTTGTCGCCCGCTATGGTCCGCGAGGTCCGCTGATCATTGGCCCCCTGATTGCGGCTTTGGGTTTCGTGCTCTTCGCGGTGCCGACCGTTGGAGATAGCTATGGGAAGACGTTCTTTCCGGCGGTGGTTGTTCTGGGGTTCGGGATGGCGGTCACGGTGGCTCCTCTAACTACCGTGGTTATGAATTCAGTAAGTCAAGACCGAGTCGGCACAGCCTCTGGAATCAACAATGCAGTGGCGCGCGTAGCGGGCGTTCTTGCGATTGCGGTGCTTGGGATTGTGATGGTGAGCGCCTTTGGCTCTCGCCTGCATCGAAGCCTGACCCAGCTCTCTTTGCCGCCCGCGGTTCTTCAGGAGGTTCGAGCAAACCAGATCAAGCTGGCCGGATTGCAGGTGCCCGCTGGTCTCGATCCCCATACGAAAACCGCCGTCGAGGAGTCCATTGAGGAAGCATTTATATTTGGATTCCGCATTGTAATGTTCATCTGCGCATGCCTGGCTGTGGCAAGTGCCGGGGCCGCGTGGCTCATGATTCCGAAGGGTCGTGATCGCCCTGGGCTGGCTGCGAGCTCCTGATGTAAGGCGGACACCAACGCGATGGCCTGGGAGGCTCGGGGAGTCGGAAATTATCCCAGGACGCGCTCGTTCTGGGTGCAGGCGGTCACTTGCATGGTCGGACTTATAAGTCGGTGAGGTTAAGTCGGTGGGGTTTGACCCTACACCTCTAACGTGTTATAAATGCCCGTTTTGCGCTGGGGGGCTGGGGGTCTGTCTTGGCCCTGGACTGCCTGGCGCGGAATGTTCCGACGCGGCCAAGCTCAGCACTCCTTCAAGTCTTGCGGTGGAAGCGTGTTCGGAATTCTGGCGGAATCACTCCTGATGTAGCTGAGCACCTGTGAATGGAGAGTGCGGGCTTGCGGGATGGGTACGCCGGAAGGCAGCGCACAAACACGTTTGCAATCCGTGGTCGGAAGCCGTTCGAATAATAACGTCATAATGACAACATGATTTGGAGGACTCTTATGCGCACCTGGCTCGCAAGCCTTGCGTTCCAAGGACGCGGTACCGCTCGACTTGCTGGAGTGATTCGATTGGCCGGGGTGAGAACTCTTTCGGCTCTGGCTGCGCTTTTTACCGTCGGCGTGGGGACGGCCATGGCTCAGCCTGAGGCTGGCGGTGAAGCGGCGTTGAAGCTACCTAACCTTCGCGATGTTAGCTTTCTGAATGGCAGGATGGACGGGCACAACCTGCTGCTAATCGGAATCCTGTTCTGCATTTTCGGCCTCGGCTTCGGCTTGGCTATTTACATGCGGCTCAAGAACCTGCCGGTACACCGGGCGATGCGGGAAATCTCGGAACTGATCTACGAGACTTGCAAGACTTATCTGGTGACGCAGGGCAAGTTCATCCTGGTGCTGTGGGCGTTCATCGCAGTGATCATCGCTGCATATTTCGGCTGGCTGGCGCCTGTGCCGGATAAGCCGGTCGCGCTGACACTTCCCATTATTCTGGCCTTCAGCTTGATTGGCATTGCAGGCAGCTACGGCGTGGCATGGTTCGGAATCCGGGTGAACACTTTCGCTAACTCGCGCACTGCATTCGCTTCCCTGCCCGGCAAACCCTATCCCGTCTACCAAATTCCGCTTGAGGCGGGCATGAGCATTGGCATGATGCTCATCAGCGTAGAGCTGCTGATCATGCTCTTTATTCTTCTCTTCGTTCCGGGAGATTACGCCGGGCCGTGTTTTATCGGATTCGCCATTGGCGAGTCGCTGGGTGCGGCTGCTCTGCGAATCGCGGGCGGCATTTTCACCAAGATTGCCGACATTGGAGCTGATCTAATGAAGATCGTCTTCAAGATCAAGGAAGACGATGCGCGCAACCCCGGCGTGATTGCCGACTGCACCGGTGACAATGCCGGCGACTCGGTCGGACCTTCGGCGGATGGCTTCGAGACCTACGGCGTGACGGGCGTGGCATTGATTACTTTTATTTTGTTGGGGGTGAAAAATCCAATCGTCCAGGTCCAGCTGTTAGTGTGGATCTTCGTAATGCGCGTCATGATGCTGGTGGCCAGCGCGGTTTCTTACTTCTTAAATGGGGCTATCGCCAAGGCGAAGTATGGAAACGCGAATGAGATGAACTTCGAGTCGCCGCTCACTTCGCTGGTCTGGATCACTTCGATTGTCTCCATCGCACTCACCTACCTGGTCTCGTCGATCATTATTCCGGATCTTGGCGGGGACACTTCGCAATGGTGGAAGCTGGCTAGCATTATTTCCTGCGGAACATTGGCGGGCGCTGTGATTCCGGAGCTGGTCAAGGTTTTTACTTCCACAGAGTCGCGTCACGTGCGCGAGGTTGTGACCTCGGCGCAAGAAGGTGGAGCGTCACTGGGAATTCTTTCCGGATTCGTGGCGGGCAATTTCTCCGGCTACTGGCTGGGGCTGTCGATGGTTGCCTTGATGTCTATTGGCTACTATTTCAGCACCATGGGCTTGGCGGTCGCGGCCACCATGCTGGCTCCCGCGGTGTTTGCCTTCGGACTTGTGGCCTTCGGCTTTCTGGGCATGGGGCCCGTGACGATCGCCGTCGATTCCTACGGTCCAGTCACGGACAATGCTCAATCTGTCTACGAGCTCTCCTTGATTGAGCAGGTTCCGAACGTCGTGCGCGAAATCAAGAAAGACTTCAACATGACGGTGGACTTCGACCGCTCCAAGCACTTGCTCGAAGAGAATGACGGTGCGGGCAACACCTTTAAGGCTACGGCCAAGCCTGTGCTGATTGGCACCGCTGTGGTGGGCGCAACCACGATGATCTTTTCCATCATCATGGCTCTGACCGGCGGACTCACCGTGAATAAGGAGAATCTCTCGTTGCTGCATGCACCGTTCTTCCTTGGCCTGATCACGGGCGGAGCGATGATCTACTGGTTCACGGGTGCATCGACGCAAGCGGTAACCACTGGGGCGTACCGCGCCGTGGAGTTCATCAAAGCCAACATCAAGCTGGAAGGCGTGACGAAGGCGTCCGTCAGCGACAGCAAGAAAGTGGTGGAGATCTGCACAAAATACGCCCAGAAGGGTATGTTAAATATCTTCATCGCCGTCTTCTTTGCCACGCTGGCTTTCGCCTTCGTGGAACCGTTTTTCTTCGTCGGCTACCTAATTTCAATCGCCATCTCGGGCCTATACCAAGCCATCTTCATGGCCAATGCTGGCGCCGCGTGGGACAATGCCAAGAAGATTGTCGAAGTCGAATTCAAACAGAAGGGGACTCCGCTGCACGACGCAACGGTGATCGGCGACACGGTGGGCGATCCGTTCAAGGACACTTCGTCGGTGGCCCTTAATCCCGTCATTAAGTTCACAACCTTGTTTGGACTGTTAGCGGTGGAACTAGCGGTCACGCTGACCCGAGATCAGGGATCGACGGTGACCAGCGTACTCGCGCTGGCGTTCTTCGTGGTGTCAATGTTCTTCGTCTACCGGTCGTTCTACGGGATGCGGATCGGGTCCGATAGCACGAAGTAAGCACATCACAGTGAAGAAAAACAAACTGTGCCATGACACTTGTCCCTTGCGAATTTCGACTCTTAGTTCGGCCCTTTCATCTTGTCTCTCACACTGCGGGCCAGCTTTTCGATCTCATCGGCCTTCTTGATCACGTCCACCGACATGACATGTTCATTCGACTTCTCCACGTAAGTTTTCAGCTCCGTCGCCAGCTTGAACAGCTTGTCGGTATCGGTTCGCAGAGCAGTCTGGCGCTCCACGTTCGCCTTCTTGGCCATCTCGTGCATCATCTGCTGACGCGAGTCCTCCTCGTTCGACGGTGCGACGTCAAAATCGCCACTTGCACGAGGTGGTCGGGGCGGTCCGCTTTGGCCGGGTGAAGAAATAGGAGCAATGAACAATGCACAGAGGAACAGGGTTGAGACAATCCGTTTCAGTCGCACGATATCCTCGAGAGGTGACAATGCTATCTGCGATGGATTATACGCGGCGGGCTTCGCCCAAAAAAGTCACTGGGGCGAGCAGGTGACTGCTCCCCTATCCCGATTCCTATCCCGAACCACCGTACGTGCCGGTCCGCATACGGCGGTTCGGCGAGTTAAGCCTGCGTCAACGAGCCGCAGGCCGGGTGGTGGGTACAGGTTTCGCCAAGAGCCATTCGGTCCTGGCTGCGCCAATCCAGCATGGCTCCCCTTTACTTCGGCCTTGGCCTCGTTCGAGGAGTCTTCGCAGCTTGCTACCAGCCCCTGCTGCCAGCGGGATCTTCCGAGTAGAGGAGACCCGGTGAGCTGTAGGCTTCCTTTGGCTGTATCCGCCGTTTCCAGCTTCGTGCCCGCTTAAGTCCACCATGGCTCGCCGGGGTTCTCCCCCCTCACGGACCCCACCGTGCAGATTTCCCGCAGTGGGTTCTTCAGGCCGTGACTCCCTGTACTCGCCCAAGGATGTGTGATCCGCGGTGACAGCAGCGGAAACTGGCGCAGGATTTCCTTAAACCGCTCCCACGTCAGCCGCTCTCCACGTGTGCGGCGACCCAGCCATTCTTTCCAGATGCATTGGACTCGGCGATAGAACTGTCCGATACTGCGGTAGTTCGTCGGCCGTCCGTAATACTGGCAGTGGCCGCGGAGTTTGGCGTTCAGGGTTTTCTGTTGCTCACTCACAGGGTCGTGCCGGTGCTGTTGACACCAGTCCCATATTGCC
>WNFD01001198.1_pt1 | contig 28604 bp, 24 predicted proteins | sample 5400491 | NCBI WGS metagenome assembly WNFD01 (sample SAMN13153343, study PRJNA577476) | soil metagenome | isolation source: 120 cm saprolite under Douglas fir tree site 2 hole 2 replicate 2 | place: USA:California | collected 2015-04-18
CCAGGAAGGCGCCGCCGCCGCTGACGTGCAGGATTGAGCTTGCCCCATAGCCGTTGGCGCCCAGGCCGATCTTCGGCTTGGCGTAAAACGGTGAGGTCCGCATCATCCACCACAGCAGCAGCGCGCCGACGATGCCGCCGGCCAGCTGAGCCACCCAGTACCCGGCCGCCTCGACCAGCGTCACCCGCTTGGTGATGTAGGCACCGAGAGTGACCGCGGGATTGACGTGAGCGCCGGAGATCGGGCCGATCACGTAGGCCAGAGCAGCATAGGTCAGCCCGAAAGCCAGGGCAACAAAGACAATACCGGCGGCCAGGCTGCTGCCGAAAATCCGGTAGCCGAGAACGAGCGCCGCGGCCCCGGCCCCGAAGAAGACCAGGATGAGAGTGCCAAGAAACTCGGCCGGATACTTTCTCGCCATGTCCACCCCCGACTATTCCGAATACCCAAGCCCAGGACAGTGACATGCCCACTATCAGTAAGGCAAACGCTACAACGCGTAACCTCTGCCCGATGACGTCGGGGCGCACCTCCCGACGTGGGGATGCCGGGTCGCTAACAGGCGGGCGTTCAACCACTTGGAAGACACCGGCGCGAACGCACGGCACCATCGGAAATTGCGCGAAATTGCCGGTCGGCCAGCCCGTGTGCCGTGTCATCTCCGGTCGAGCGCCACCTGCCATCATGGACACTGGCCGACAACGTCAAACAAGCTCAGACGCTGAGCGAGTTCGCGCGCTCAGCTCGATCATTTCGCGCAAGAACCCGCTACGCGGAGGTTGGCGTGACGGCGCCGGGGAAGGGCTCTACTGCGCCGGTGCGAGCAGCTGATCCGATCTGATCGCGGGGGACGCGTCTTGAGACTCGTCGTCGACCTTACGCGCTGCCAGGGGTACGCGCAGTGTGCCTTCGCTGCGCCGGACGTATTCAGGATGCATGGGGACGAAGCTCTGTGGTACGACCCCGAGCCGGACGACTCGCGGCGGGAGCAGGTGTTGCGGGCGGCAGCTGCGTGCCCGGTTCAGGCCATGCGGGTCGAAGGGCTGTATCTGCGCGATGCCTCACCTCCCACCCTGCCGGACCACGGCGACGACGACACTTTCCGGCGCACCGGCCGCATCGCCATCGTCGGCGCGTCGCTTGCGGGCTTGCGGGCTGCGGCGAAGCTGCGCCAGGAGGGCTTCACCGGTTCGCTGACGTTGATCGGGGACGAGCCTCATGAGCCTTATGACCGGCCGCCGCTGTCTAAGCAGGTCCTTGACGGGTGGGTGCCGGCGCAGCGCACGGCGCTGCCGGATCCGGGCGGGCTGGACGCGCAGTGGCGGCTGGGCGTAGCAGCGACCGGGCTGGACCTGGCCCGCAAGCAAGTCCGCCTCGCTGACGGCGAGGTGGTCGGGTTCGACCGGCTGCTGATCGCCACCGGGGTGCGGGCACGGCGCTGGCCCCATCCGGCGGAGGCCGCCCTGGACGGGGTGTTTGTGCTGTCTACCCGGGAGGATGCGGCAGGCCTGCAGCGGCGGCTGGCCGCCGGACCTGGCCGGGTACTGGTCATCGGCGCCGGGTTCGTCGGGTCGGAGGTCGCTTCCGACTGCCGTGATCTTGGCCTGCCGGTGACCGTCGCCGAACGCTGCCCGGCACCGCTGGTCGGAGCGCTTGGTGGCGTCGTCGCAGCGATCGCCGGGGACATGCAGCGCGACCATGGCGTCGATCTGCGCTGCGGCGTCACGGTCAGCGCGCTTGAGGGCGACGGCGGCGGTCGGCTGCGACGCGCTCACCTGTCGGACGGTAGCGTGCTCGATGTCGAGGTGGCTATCGCCGCTCTCGGCAGCGTCCGCAATGTCGAGTGGCTCCAGGACTCCGGGCTCGCGGCCGGGCCGTGGGGGGTCGGCTGCGACGCGGGCTCGCGGGCTTTCACCGTCGACGGCATGGTCGCCGACGACGTCTTCGTGGCCGGGGACGTGGCGCGGTTCCCGCACCCGCTCTACGACTTCCAGTTCCTGGCGCTGGAGCACTGGGGCAACGCGGTCGCACAGGCCCAGATCGCGGCCCACAAACATGATCAGTTCGCAGACCGATCGCTGGGCGCACCTGGCGATACCCGAGTTCTGGTCCACCCAGTTCGGCACCGAGATCAAGTCCGTGGGAGTCCCGACGTTCGCCGATGAGGTCGTCATCGCGCAGGGCTCGGCCGCGGGCCGCCGGTTCATCGCCGTGTACGGCTGCCGTGGCCGCATCACCGCAGCGGTTGCCTTCAACCAGGCGAAGTGGCTGGAGTTCTACCAGGGCCTGATCGAGCGGGCGGCGCCGTTCCCGCCGGACTTTCGTACCGTCGACCAGCCCGACGGCCTGCGCCCGGTTCCGGCGGAGATCCCCGATCAGCCGGCACTCATCGAGCAGGCCACGGTCGTGGTGACCGGTCACGATCCGAGCGAGCGGCACGCCCAGTTCGTCCGCCGGGGGCGCTGACACCGTCCCGAGTCCGCAACGTCCCGGAGGGGTCGCCATGGCACCGGCCAGTGTCTTTGACCAGATCCTCGACTACACCACCGGTCAGCCGCGCCGACGACGGCAGCTACGTCGTCAGTACCTACGCCGAGATCGTGGCCCTGCTCCACGACCCGCGGGTCAGCTCGGATCTACGGAACCGAGCCGACCCCGCCGCGGCCAGCGAGGATGAGGGTGCGCCTGGGCTGCCACCCAACTTCATCGCCCTCGACCCGCCCGAGCACGACCGGGTACGGCGACTGCTGACCCGGCATTTCGGGCCACCGCACGACCCCGACCGGATCGTTAGCATGCTCCCCGATCTGGCCGAAATCGTCAGCGGCCTGATCGACAACTTCGCCGGACGCGACCAGGCCGACCTCGTCGACGACTTCGCCTACCCCTTCCCGGTCACAGTTATCTGCCGGCTGCTCGGGGTACCCCGCGAGGACGAACCACGCTTCCGGGTGTGGGCCGACGCCATCGTCGAAACCATCGACCCCACCACTGGCGACTTCGCCACCCGCAAACGCCGCCGCGACCAGGCCTTTACCGAGCTGGGCCGCTACTTCGGCGAGCTGGCCGACGCTGACCGTGACCACCCTGGCGGCGACATGCTCTCCGAGCTGGTGACTGACGATGCTACGGAGGGCCGGCTCTCGCGCGAAGAACTGATGACCAACGCCGCGCTGCTGCTGATCGCCGGCCACGAAACGACCGTCAACCTCATCACCAACGGCATGCTCACCCTGCTGCGCCACCCTGAGGTCCGGCAGCGCCTGCGCCGCCAGCCCGACCTGGCCATCCGGGTGGTCGAGGAACTGCTGCGCTACGAACCGCCGGTACAGTTCCTGTCCAGCCGGACCGCCCTTGACGACATCGACATCGCCGGCACCACCATCCCCCGCGGCGCGCCGATCACCCTCGCCCTGGCCGCCGGCAGCCGCGACCCCGACCACGTACCTGACCCCGACCGGTTCGACCCCGACCGGCAGTACAACGAACACCTTGGCTTCGGCGGCGGCATCCACTACTGCTTCGGCGCCCCCCTAGCCCGGCCCGAAGCTCAGATCGCCCTGACCGAACTCGCCCGCCGGCTCGAAAACCCCCGGCTCGTCACCGACCCACCGCCATACCGGCCGAGCCCGGGCCTGCGCGGCCCTCGGCATCTGCCAGTCACGTTCGACACCATCGCGCCCGCACGGGCCGCATCAGGTCGCGACCACCGGAAACCGAACGGCAACCGCACTACGGGTGAACGGCCCGGAGAGGGTTGACCGAGCCCAGGAGTGCCCGCGACGCTACCGCAGCCGGTCGGCCCGGGTAACAGGCCAGCCAGGAAGTCGGCGCTCCTGCTGACGTTGGCCAATTTTCGGCTTCGGGAGCACGTGCCCGCGATGCCTGCGAAGGGGGGATTCGACCGCCCCGGCGGCCAGCAGGAGGCGCAGCGAGGGCTCATTGGAGAGCTGGACCGACGTCAGTGCCTCATATTGATGAACACAGCGTCCAAGCCGGGGATGCGGTCGATTCCACTCGTCCCAGGCGCCATTTTCGCCTCAGCTGTTACGAGCGGCATGTCGGCCTGATTTTGTCAGAGGGGGTCGATAGCTTCCCCACATGCAGCACGCCGCATTGTCCGGCTTCGATCCAGCTACCCTGGCGCGGACCTTCGGGCCCGCCGCCTTCGCAAAGGGATTCCAGTACGCGCAGCAGCAGGCCGTCGTGCACGCCGAGTGGGATCCTTCGGAAGGCGCCCTTCGCGGGCTAGTGCGCGGGCACGGCGGGAACTTCTACGCCACTGCCGCGTTCTTCTCGCAGACCACCGGGCTGCCCCCGGAGTTCGAAATCGCCGAGTGCAGCTGTCCGGTCGAGTTCGATTGCAAGCACGCCGTTGCGCTCATCCTCACCGCGGCGGCGATAGCGCCGGCCGCAGCGCCACGTTCCGCGTCACCCCAGAGCCGCGACGCGATGACCTGGGACCAATCCCTTGATTCGCTCCTCGGGTCGGCGCCTCGTGCTCGGGTCGCCAGTCCTGGCAAGACGCCGTTGGCCATCGAGCTGACGCTGGTCGGCAGCGGTCGCCAGGCAGACGGCCGGGTCATTGGCGCCATCCAGCCGCAGTTCAGGCTGTGCGGGCGGCTCATGCGCCCAGGCAAGAACTTGGGTTGGGTGAACGGCGGCCTGAGCTGGGGCAAGCTGGAATCCCTGAGTTATTCCGGCGAGTACCCGCAGGAGCAGGTTCAGCTGCTGCGCGAACTGCAGGCTCTCTACCGGTCGCGCGGCAGATACACCACTTACTCGGGCTATTCCTACGGGTCGTACGGGGACGAGCGCTCGATCGAGGTATCAGCGTTCGACTCCCGCCAGCTATGGCCGCTGCTTGATGAGGCCGACTCGGTCGGGCTGCGCCTTGTCTACCCCGGCAAGCTTGGCGTGATGCCGAGGTACGGCACCGCCGAACTGTGCTTGGACGTCACCCGCCCCGAGTCGCCAGGTTCGCTGGTTGTCACTCCCGTGGTCCGCGCCGGAGACCCGCCGTGCAGCGTCGTGCCGGTGGCGTTCATCGGGAGCGAAGGACACGGCGTGGTCTATCTCGATCGGGGCGATGCGGAGGCGGGCGGTGATCCTGGCCGCTGGCGGTTCCGGCTGGCGCGGCTGCAAGCTGCGGTTTCCCCGCAGTTGCAGAAAATGACGCTGAGAGGGCAGCGACTGGAAGTTCCCGGCGCCGACGAGCCCCGCTTCCTGGACAGCTATTACCCGCGGCTGCGGCGGGCTGCCGCGGTGACATCCTCGGACGGGTCCTTCAGCCTGCCAGTGATCGAGGGTCCTGACCTGGTGCTGCGCGCGAGCTACGGCCCCGGCCATGACCTGGAAATCAGCTGGGAGTGGGCCTACTTGATGGGCGACACATCGCTGCGCGCAGCGCTGGATGAAGATGTCCCGGACGACGGATACCGGGATCTGGCCGCCGAGCGTGCCTTCCTGGCCGGGCTTGACCTTCCGCTTGACCGGTTCGGACTGCTCAAGAAGGACAAGTGGGCCGCTGGGATTGATGAGCCGGCCATCCTGGCGCGAGCGCGGCTAACTGGCCTCGACACCATGCGCTTCACCACCGAGCTGCTGCCGCTGCTCGCGGACCAGCCAGGACTCCGCACCGAGATCACCGGAGAGCCCGCCGACTACAGGGAGACCGGTGACTCGCTGCGCATCGCCGTGGCCACAGACGAGGTGGCCGGCGATCTGGACTGGTTCGACCTTGGCGTCACCATCAGCGTCGAGGGACGCCAGGTGCCGTTCCTCGATGTGTTCCTGGCGCTGAGCCGCGGCGAGCCCTACCTGCTGCTGGCCGACGGCGCCTACTTCTCCCTAGACAAGCCCGAGCTGCAGACGCTGCGCAGGCTGATCGAGGAGGCCAGGGCGCTGCAGGAAGCGCCGATGGGCGAGCTGAGGATCAGCCGATATCAGGCCGGATTGTGGGAAGAACTGGCCGGGCTCGGCGTTATCGACCATCAGGCGTCGGTGTGGCGCGAGCAGGTCAGCGGCCTGCTGTCGGCCGGCGAGATGGGAAGCCTGGAGCCGCCGTCGGGGATGCGGGTCCAGCTTCGCCCCTACCAGCGGGACGGGTTCGACTGGCTGGTGTTCCTCTGGCAGCACCGCCTCGGCGGCATTCTCGCCGACGACATGGGCCTCGGCAAAACGCTGCAGTCGCTGGCTCTGATCTGCCACGCGAAGCAAACAGCTCCAGGGACGCCGCCGTTCCTCATCGTCGCGCCTACGAGCGTGGTGGCCAACTGGGCCGCCGAGGCAGCGCACTTCACGCCCGGTCTGAAGGTGGTCCCCGTCCGCGACACCGTTGCCCGCCGAGGCCAGAGCCTCGGCGAGTTGGTCGGCGGAGCCGACGCCGTCGTGACGTCCTACGCGCTGCTGAGGATCGACTTCGACGCCTACGCCGAATTGCGCTGGTCAGGGCTGTTCCTGGATGAAGCCCAGAATGTGAAGAACCGCCAGTCGAAGGTCTACCAGTGCGCGCGGCGGCTGCCAGCGCCAGTCAAGATCGCGATCACCGGCACACCGATGGAGAACAACCTCATGGAGCTGTGGTCGCTGCTATCGATCACGGCCCCAGGTTTGTTTCCGAACCCGGCCGCTTTCAGCGACTTCTACGCCCGCCCGATCGAGAAGGAAGGCGACGCCGAACTGCTCGCCCAGTTGCAGCGGCGGATGAGGCCCCTGGTCAAGCGGCGCACCAAGGAGCAGGTGGTCGCCGATCTGCCTGCCAAGCAGGAACAGGTCCTCCAGATCGACTTGCACCCGCAGCACCGCAAGGTCTACGAGACCCATCTCCAGCGAGAACGGCAGAAGGTTCTGGGCCTGATCCACGACATGAACGCCAACCGCTTCACCATCTTCCGTTCGCTAACCCTGCTCCGCCAGCTCAGCCTCCACGCCGGGCTCGTCGACGACACCTACTGCGGCCTGCCGTCCGCCAAGATCGACGCGCTGGTCGGCCAGCTCCGTGAGCTGATCAGCGGTGGCCACCGTGCGCTCGTCTTCAGCCAGTTCACCGGATTCCTGGGCATGGTGCGCGAACGCCTGGACGCCGACGGCATGGCGTACTGCTACCTGGACGGCAAGACCCGCAACCGGCCCGCAATAATCCAGCGTTTCAAAGATGGGGCTGCCCCGGTATTCCTGATCAGCCTCAAGGCCGGCGGCTTCGGCCTGAACCTTGCCGAGGCTGACTACTGCTTCCTGCTTGACCCGTGGTGGAACCCGGCGACGGAAGCGCAAGCGGTGGATCGTATCCATCGCATCGGGCAGACCCGCAATGTCATGGTCTACCGGCTCGTAGCCAGGGACACGATCGAGGACAAGGTCATGGCGCTCAAGGCGAGGAAGGCCAAACTGTTCTCCAGCGTCATGGACCAGGGCGACATTTTCAGCACCGCCCTTGACGCCGAAGACATCCGTCGGCTACTCGGTTAGCTGAGCAGTTGCTTGCCCTCCTCGGGTCGGCGCGGCCGACCAGGCGAGATCAGCACCGCTCACGCTGCAGATCCTATGGCCGCTTGTTCGGTTCCGATCAGCGAAATGATATTCCGGCGGCGGCGCCTCCGAAAAGCGGCATCTACGGGCTCTTCGGACGTTGGAATGGCGATGTCGCAACGGTAGACCCGGGATGCCGGGGCTAGGGTGCTGACGCCCCGGCGATATTAGAGTGGCGTGGCTGTCTTGGCCTGCAACCTTGGATTTAGTGGCCGGTTTGTCCACAGCCTGGGTGTAAAACCTACATGACACTGCAGCTTTTACCCGACGCGCACCACGGGTGGCCACAGGCTATTCGACCTAGCGGCGGTCCGCGCTGCCATCGCACGCCGCGCTCTCGGTGAAGGGCCGTCGCCCTTCGCAACCTTGGCTCAGCCAACATGGAGGCACGAACTGACCCTTCTTGGCCTGGCAGAACATGAGGTCTGGCAGCGGATTCGGGAGGATCTCGAACTACCAGCCGCCACCGAAGCTGGGCGGATCACCGCTTATGCGTTCACGCAGATGCTTAACAACGCGATCGACCACTCGGAGAGTGAGACAGCCGTCATCAGCTTCTGGCTCAGTGATGATCAGTGGTGCTTCGAGATCAGGGACAAGGGTGTCGGAGCCCTCGCGAAACTTGAGAACGGCTTGCAACTGGACAGCGAGTTTGAGGCGGTGCAGGAATTGTCCAAAGGTAAGCGCACGACTGACCCAGTTCGCCATACCGGAGAGGGGATCTTCTTTACATCCAAGGTAGTGGACCTGTTCCGTCTGACCTCATCGGGCGTGCGATGGACGGTTGACAACCTACGTCACGACCAAGCTCTCGGTACTGCTCCGCCGATGTTGGGTACATCAGTTCAATGCCAAGTCGACCCGCACACCGACCACGTGATCGCCGACATATTCCGCGAATTCACTCAAGACCACGCTTTCGTCAGGACTCGTCTTGTGGTCAAACTGTTTGAGATCGGCACCACTTTTGTGTCGCGCAGCGAAGCACGGCGCCTTCTCGATGGTTTGGAGGCGGATTTTGAGACCGTCGAGGTTGACTTCGCTGGAGTCAATGACGTCGGTCAAGGCTTCATCGATGAGCTGCTGCGCGTCTGGCCCGCTACTCATCTCGGCAAGGCAGTCATAACTATCAACATGAATCCTGCTATCGAATTCATGGTCAGGCGCGGCCATGGACAGAGCTAACCCGGCGAGGTACGTCCTCAGGAAGTAGGCAGACTGCCAACCTGCTGCAACCACGGCCAGTCAGGGCAGGGTGGCCGGGCGCAAAGAGGGGCAGTTGCTGGTGTCTCTAAGTTCGCCGCAGAAGACTGTGGTCACCTCGAACACGGCTACCTGGTCCCAGTTGAGCCGGATCTCTTGCTTGTTGCCGTCACCAGTGCGGATGAAGCGCCGGATCTCGTCGGCCGCCGCGGATGCGCTGGTGGCGCTGCTCTTGACCTCGAACTCAGCGGTCCCGTTGATCTTGACTTGTAGGTAGGCATGGCGCGAGCCTAGCGGTGGCCTGTGACCAGCGCCCGCAACTCACCGGGGGTTCAGCCGTGGCCATCACGGAGGCGACGGTCATGCATGTGACCTGCGCTTGTACGGGGTCGTGGTGCGTCAAGCGGCGCGGACCCAGGCATCGACCTCATCGCTTCGCAGCCCGCTATCGGTCGCCAAAACCGAGCAAGTGTTCCGTTACTACCTTGAGCAGATCGCGGCAGAGCAGAAGGCTCGCGCTATTCCAAAAACCCGGTGGCACAAAGTTGATCGCGGAATGCGGTGAACCGGGCAAACCAATGGCGCGTCAATAGTATGCGCCCCGGCCGGGCGGGTCTGCTCGAAACCGCAGCCTGGCGAGGTGCAGGATCCACTGGGTAACGCCAGCCCGGCGCCGCTGCCAGCAGCGATGACCGGACAAGGGAGGTCCGCCATGCGCAGGTTAATGACACGAGCGTTGGCTGTGGCGGCTGCCGGGGCTGCGGCCGGCGCGCTTGGGGTGAGCACAGCGGACGCGGCCGCCCAGGCGCCGCGCCTGGCCAGGACATCGTCGCCCACGGTGGCCCGCCACATGGCCGTTCCCGGCGCGAAGCTCTGGGTCCAGCGGTACAACGGCCCCGGCAACGGCAACGACGCGGCCCACTCGGTGGCGGTCAGCCCGGACGGCGGCACGATGTTCGTCACCGGGGAAAGCAAAGGCGCCACCTCCGGCACCGATCTCAGCGATTACCTGACGGTGGCCTACAACGCCGCCACCGGCGTTCAGTTGTGGACTGCGCGGTACAACGGACCGGGAACAGACCAAGCCGTGGCCGTGGCGGTCAGCCCTGACGGCGGCACGGTGTTCGTGACCGGGAGAAGCGAGCAGGCGTCGCACGGGGGATTGGGGGACTATGCCACGGTGGCCTACCGCGCCTCCGACGGCACGCAGCTATGGGTCGCCCGCTACAACGACCCGGCTAACGACGGCGATAACGCCGCCGCCGTGTCGGTGGCCCGCGACGGGACCACGGTGTTCGTCACCGGGACCAGCTGGCGCGGATCCGGGTCGGGAATAGCTACGGTGGCCTACCGCGCATCCGATGGCGCCCAGCTGTGGGTGAAGACCTGGTCGCCGCCGGGGTGGTGCTGCAATTACTACGCCTCGGCGATCGTCAGCCCGGGCGGTAACCGGGTGTTCGTGACCGGCCACGTCCAGAGCAACGCGTCTGCTGCCGAGTACGGCACGGTGGCCTACAACGCGACCACCGGAGCCCGGCTGTGGGCGCGGCGCTACGCCGGACAGGGCGCCTCATCTCTGGCGGTGAGCCCTGACCTGAAAAGGGTGTACGTGACCGGCGAGAGCCATTTCAACTACGGCACCCTGGCCTACAGCGCCCGCACCGGCTCCCTGCTCTGGGCGAGATTCTACGGCAGCCGCCGCAGGACCGACGGCGCAGGCTCGGTGGCCGTGAGTCCCGGGGGGACGGTGCTCGTCACCGGGACCAGCTGGGGCGGGAGCGCCAGCGGGTACGACTACGCCACAATCGCCTACAGCCCCGGCGGCGCCCAGCTGTGGGCCCGGCGCTACGACGGCCCCGGCAGCAACCCGCCGCTGAGTGCTTTTGACGACGTTGCGCATGCGGTGGCCGCTCCCGGGAGCGGCAAGGTGTACGTCACCGGGATCAGCTGGGGCGGCAGCGCCACCGGAGACGACTACGCCACCGTGGCCTACAACATCCGCACTGGCGCCCAGCTGTGGGTCAGGCGGTACAACGGCCCCGGCAACGGCAGCGACAACGCCAGCTCGCTAGCCGCGCGCGGCGGCAAGGTATTCGTCACCGGCGACAGCGCAGGGACCACTTCGGGCTCCGACTACGCCACCATCGCCTACAACGGCTGACCGCCAGCCCTAGCGGCCACAGCCACGCATCGGGCCCCCGGGCGGAAGCCCCGGGGGCCCGATGTACGAGCCCCAAAGCCGCCACGGGTGCCGTGAGAGACGGCCCGCCATGAGTGGCTCTCCTGGATCAGGCCTGGCCAGTAACCTGTTCGGCCAGCCTGCCTGTTTCAGCGTGACCGGCCGGGCGCATCATGCCGCGGACGGTACCAGGTCGAGCGGCATCCCCCAGCGGCGCGATGCACCCGCAGATGACCCTTGCAGGGCTCGGCATTCGCGGCCGGGCCGTGGCCGTGCTCGCACTAACACGGGTACGGCCAGTCTCATAGCCAGAGTTGCCGCCACGGAGGGCGGGCCAGCCCGTAGCCAAGCGAGTTAACCGCGATTCGAACAACTGAATCGAGGCTCTGACCTGCTGCAACTCTGGGTCGGAGTGGCCGGATTTGAATCGGCGGCCTCTTCGTCCGAAGCCAACCGGCGATGCGGACTGCCAGGCTCGCAGTGTGCCTACTCGCCTCCTCGCGCCTGCTCGGGCGGGATTGCGAGAGCCGTTCCGGCTGGAGTATGACTGTCGTTGGCCGTGCCTAGCTAGATCATGCGCTGATCGCTGCCTGGCATGGCGGTGACGCGAGGCCTTTGCCGTCCGGCGGCCCGGCGGCTCCTCAGTTGCCGCCCCGCCCAGTCCGCGCCGACCGCGCATATCACCGTGAGGACAAGCAGCACCCAGAGAAGGCGATGCAGCCGTTCATCGGCATTGCCGCCGACCACAATGGCCAAAATGCCGCTGACGCCGATGCCGACCGCGATACCTTTCAGCAGCGTGCGGCGGTTGTCTAGTTCCGCTGGCGGCTCTGGCTGGTGCACACGTGCGAGGCGAGCGTCAACGCGGGCAGTTATTTCCTTGTCGACCTTTTCAAGGAACGATGCTACTACCGCATCGCTGTACTCAGGACCCAGCTCATCGTGCGCCGCGGCGGCGGCGCGGATTTCCTGAGGGGACAACGGGGAGTCAATCATGCAGACAGCGTAACTCCGGTGGCGGCAGGCAAGGCATCGACGGGGCAACCCGCGGACCTGGTGTTCCCTTCGCCGGGTCGGCAAACTTTCCGATGCCTCGCACGTGCGTTCGTTCCGCCGGGTAGTCGAGGCCGCTGGGCTCAACCCATCTGACTGGACGCCGCGCGAGCTGCGGCACAGCTTCGTCTCGCTGCTCTCCGACGGTGGCATTCCGATCGAGCAGATCTCTCGGCTGGCCGGCCATAGCGGCGCTACCACTACGGAAACGATCTACCGAAGCAGATCCGGCCGGTTCTCGTCCATGGAGCCGACGCCATGCACGTGATCTTCCCAGCGGGGCATGACGATGGATAGATACTCAGCGCCAGATCGGCGCCGATGCTGGCGGCCTCATATGGCCGTTGACCTGGTCGGGTGGCCGGATTTGAACCGGCGGCCTCTTCGTCCCGAAGCCAAGTTCGGGGGCCATCGTCCTCGGCACACGTGCGCCCGACCTGCTTGTTCTGTCCGCCAACGTTCGGCAGCGTGCGCGGTCGGCCGTCGGCGAACGCTTTGGAGGTGGCGGCCACCGCGATGCATCCAGCTGGGGCCGGGCAGCTCATTGGATAGACAATGGCGAGCTGGTTTCCGTCGACAGTGGGCCTGGCGAGCGGGCTCCAGCTGCGGCCACCGTTGTGTGTGGCCTCTATCGCCGCGCCGCTGTTGCCGGCTCTCCTGGCGGCCGAGATGAAGCAGGCCGGAGACGAACCCAAGCTGACCCTGGATGACCTCGTGCAGGTTCACGGCCTGACCTTCTCGCCGTGGGTCAACCGCGACCACAAGATCGTGCGCAACTTCCGCGCCGACCAGGTCACCCCGCTCGACCGTCCCCTGTCGATCGGCGGACTGGTATCCGACGCCGCCGACATCCTTCGCTCACGCAGCCAGCGGACGAGCCCGTACCTGATCGATGACCTCGTGGTCAAGTTCCGCCGCAGCGCCGCAGGCATGGCCTGGCGAAGCCGCCCGTGAACTCCGCGAAGCCGAACGCGCCGCGAACTGCTACCACCCGGTCCTGCTCAAAGGCAGCACCCGCGCTGTCGACCTCGCCAGCGGCGAACTGCGCACCATGTACACCACCGCCTCCGAACCCGACGGCGTCCTGCCCGTCGCCTGCGGCAACCGCCGCGAAGCCGTCTGCCCGCCCTGCTCGGCTGTCTACAAGCGCGACGCCCGCCAGCTGGTCCCACGCTGGCGCAGTGGACTCTCAGGTGCCCTTTGCCGGGCTCGGCCAGCGCGGCTGGGCAGTCACAGGCGTCCATCCGACGACGACCCGTCCAGGTCCCCACTCGTGTCCGTGCTCGCACCGATCAGAGTATGGCCATGCCTTGTCCACGACACAATTAGAACATACATACGGCCAGAGTGGCGACGCGGCACCGGGGGATTGTGATTGACAGGTCGGGGTATGGCCGTGATTGCGGACGATGACTCGGACGTCAGGCACATTACGTCTTTGGGTCTCGCCCTAGGGATCGGATCACTGAGGTGGCGCGGCGCCTGAGTGTGTCACGACAGTGGGGCTTCGCAAGGGCCGTGCCCAGCGGTGAGCCTGTGGCGAAGGACATCAGGCACGGCTCCTGCCACCTGAAGACCGAAAGGAGGACGGTCATGGCATTCGAGGTCGAGGTTGTCATCGACGGCCCCCAGGAAAAGGTGTTCGACGTGGTCACTATCGCCGGGCTGTGGCCGCAGTGGGCCGTCCTGGCCCGGGCCGTCGCCGGCGTCACCGAGCGCCCCTTCCAGCTGGGCGACCCCATTTACGAGTTCGTCCGCACCCCGATCGGCCCGCAGGAAGTCGAGTGGCACATCACCGAGCACGACCGGCCCCACCACGCCAAGTTGCAGGCGGAGGACGGGACCACTATCACCTATACCATCATCGGGAAGGGCGACGACACCTCCTTCCGGCGCGTGTTCGAGCTTGGCTCGGTGTTGGGCGCCCAGCAACCACCCCCGTACACCAGCGACACCGCGAGGGCCGAGAACACGAACGTGAAGGCGCTGGTGGAGAAGATCCTCTGGCGCGAGCAGAAGGGCCGCAACCTGCCATAAGACATGCCGTGCAGGGGGGGTCGGCCAGGTCATCCGTGATGGTGGTGCGGTGCTTGGGGCGACGCATCGCCCCGCGGCAGCGATCGTGACGGAGGCTGTGCCAGCTCCAGGTTTTTGGGTCTGGCCGCAGCCTGCGGCCGCGTAGTCATGGGTCAGGACGCCGCGGCTGAAAATGGAGGACCGCCACCAGGTGCCGCCGGCTGAGGGAAGATCAGGTGCCCGAGGAATTCGGTCTGAGCGTCTGAAACCTGACGAGCTTGAGATCTGCTCGCTCCACTAACGGGCGGCCAGCGCCCGTGTTAGCGAGCTCGCTTTCTGGTGATGTAGCGGCAGCGTTCCGTGAGCGCGGTTCGGCAACGTTTGATGCGCACTGCTGTTACTTTCGCCGCCCTGACCGAGTCCTGGTCGGCAGGGACCGGTAGAAGCACGTGCGCAGCATCCCCTGCAAGCTCGGCCATCCGGGACAGCGCGGACGATCACCGGCGAGTGCTTGCCGTAGTGGTGCCTGAGCTCTGCTGGAGGCTGACGCTGCATCCCTGGACCCGGTCTGCGCCCGCGCGCCGGGTCAGTCTCAGTCCCGCATGAGTGCGCGTAGTCCCTGGGTGAACGTCGGGGCGTCGATGCCGGGGCCGAATGCGAGCTGGTGGAGGAATGCCGGGCCGAGGGCGGTCAGGACCAGCGCGGTGTGCTCGGCGGGGGTGCCGGGATCGGTGGTGCCGCGTCCCTGGCTGATGCGGACGAGCGTGGTGAAGTGCTCGGTCAAGTGGCGGTAGAGGGCCGATAGCCGCTGGCTGAGCGCGGGATCGCGGATGGCTTCCCCCCAGATGATGACCGCGATCGGTGCGATGTCTGCCTGCTGCAGCGTGGCGAGGACGCCTTCAAGCGCCTGGTCGGGGGCGGGCGGCTCGCCGCCGGGGAGAGCCGCGCCGGCGCTGGAGGTGATCTTGTCGATCACGTCGTCGGCGATGGCGGCGATGATCTCGTCTTTGCCGGTGAAGTGGGAGTACACCGAGCCCGCGGACAGGCCGGCCTCGGCGAAGATGTCCTGCATCGAGGTGGCCTGGAAGCCGTTGCGGGTGAAGCAGCGCTGGGCCGCGCCGAGGATCTGCTGGCGGCGGGCGTCGCGGGTGCGCGGGCTGAGGCGGGGCATGCCCCCCATCTTAACAGAACGAGGATTCTGTTTGACACGGCTGCCGGGACCGGGCAGACTCGGAGTCAAACAGAATGTCTGTTTCGTTTGAGGCATCGCCGCCCGCGACAGAAAGGAAGGGTTTCAGATGAGTACTTCGCCTTCGAAGGCGGGCGGCCAGGAGTCGTCGCCTCGTCAGCCGGTCCGGGACAAGGTCATCGTCATCACGGGTGCCAGCAGTGGTGTGGGACTCGAGACGGCCAGGCAGCTCGCCGGCCAGGGCGGGGAGATCGTGATGATCGTCCGCGATCAGGACCGCGGCGAGCACGCCCGCTCGCAGGTCGCCGAGGCCGCGGCCGGCAAATCGCCGGTGCTGCTCACTGCCGACCTGTCTGTGCAGGCCGACGTCCGCCGGGTCGCCCGCGAGGTCAGCGACCGGTACGGCCACATCGACATCCTGGTCAACAACGCCGGTGCCGCGTTCAGCCGCCGCGAGCAGAGCGCGGATGGGCTCGAGCTCACCTGGGCGACCAACTACCTCGCTCCGTTCCTGCTGACCGAGCTGCTGCTGCCGCTGCTCGTTGCCGCCCCGCCAGGCCGGATCGTCAACGTGGTGTCCGAGTTCTACGGCCGGAAGCTCGACCTGGGCAACTTGCAGGGAGAGCGGAAGTACAGCTACTTCGGCGCCTACAGGGCCTCGAAGCTCGGGGAGGTCTTGTTCACCACCGAGCTCGCGCGCCGCATCAAAGGCTCGGGCGTGATCGTCGTGTCGGTCAGCCCCGGTCCCGCCAAGACGAACTTCGCCATGCCGTCGGGCGTGCTGGGCGTGGTGCTGGGCGTGATGCAGCGCACCCCGATGTTCAGGCCCGCCGGCCAGGCCGCCAGGGGAATCGCCTGGGCCGCTACCGCGCCCGACCTCGCGGGCCACTCAGGCGCGCTGTACATGCGCGGAAAGCAGCTCTCCCTAAAGGGCGCGGCGACTGACCGGGCGCTGGCCGCCCGGGTATGGCGCATCAGCGAGCAGCAGACAGGAGTCGACCCGGCTCGTTCGGCCGTCGCGGCCGTCTCAGCCGCCGGCGGACCGGGTGCCCGATCCAGCCGCCTCACGAGCCGGGGCCCGGACCGTCCCGGCTCGTGAGACCCGAGTTTAACGAAGCTCGTCGCATTGGTGCAGAAGAGGTTTATAACACCAAGGCAGTCGACGTGTTCGACGCGCTGCGCACTTCTCACCCGGACGGCGTCGAGGGTGTCGTGGATCTAGTCAACGGTTCAGACGTGATCCGCCGGGATGCTGAGATTCTTAAGTCAGGAGGCGGTCTTGTCTCAACGCGTTATGCAGCCAACGAAGAGTGGTTCGCTGAACGCCAGATCACCTCATTCAATATTGCATCAACCACGAATCCATTGTCCTCTCCGCAGGGACTGACAAAGGTTGCGCACATGCTCGTGGATGGCATGATCACTCAGCCGCGCCCCATTGAGGCTGCTACGCTCGGGCGTTGCGCCACTGGGTCGGCCGCTCTGACACTGATCGGCCTCCCGAACCGGCCTGCGAGCACGCTCGTCATACGATTGCTGCCCTGGACCTTTAGATCGTGGTAAGCGGCGGCCGGGCTGTTTCCGGCGCTGACGGACCTGCTCGAGCGCCTCGCCCGCGCATACCAGTGGCAGATGACCACGTCTCCGCCTTGGCCCAGGCCGTCGAGCAGGAAACCCAGGTCTTCCGGCAGATCACCGCCATCGACGTCCCGACAGCCGGCTGTACACCTGAGTCACTCGATGTCGGACGACGCGCTGGTCAGCAGCCGCCACACGCCCGTGTCGCCGAGGAACTTGAAGCGCCGCCGCATGTCCGCGGCCGCCGCGCCCGCGTCCGGGAAGGATGCGAGATAGCCCTGGATGCTGCCGTACTCCGCGAGGATGGCGAGGACTTCCCGCGCGTTCTCCGCCGTCGCCCGGATCTTCGCTTTGTTGCGGATCACGCGGCTGTCGTTTTCTACTGCCGCGATCTCGGCGGGCGGCATCGCGGCGACCTGCGCCGGGTCGAAGCCGTGGAACGCCTCCCGGAGGCCGTCCCACTTCGCCTCGACGACGCGCCAGTTGATCCCGGCCTCGAAAACCGAGCGCGACAGGTGCTCGAGGAAGAACGCGGGATCGTCCGGTGCGTGATCGCGGAGCTTCTCGAATGGCGCGGCCAGCTCGCGCACCCGCGTCCGCAGCGCCGACAGATCGGCCGCGGCCGTGTCCCCGGACCTTATCCGCGCGACGAGCTCCGTCGCCTCGTCGCGATTGAGGATGTTGATCCAAAGTGCGCTGCCGGGGTCCTGCAGCCGGCTGTCGTCGATGCCACCCAGGTCGAACGGGTCGAATCCGGCGTCCCGGATCAACTGGGCGACGACCGGCTTGGCTTCCTCATCGCCGGACAGGAACATGACCCAAGGCGGCTTGCGGTGGTTGTCGTGCGCCATGATGCTCGCCGAGAGCGAGTTGAAGGCACGCACCCAGCGCGCCTGCGGGAACGTATCGGCCCGCGACCGCAGTGTCACCTGTTGCTGCCCGAACGAGTTGGCCGCGTCGATCATGACGCGGCCGTCGAGCCCGCCGGCTGCCTGCAGCACGTCGGTCACGGCAGGGCCCGGGACGGCCACGACCACCACGTCGGCGCCCGCCACGGCGTCGGCGGCCGAGGCCGCATGTGCGCGCTGCCCGAGTTCCGCCGCCAGCGCCCGCGGGCGGGCGGCGTGCCGTGCCGCGAACGTGACGTCGTGGCCGACGGCGTGCCAGAGCCGGCCTAGTGTCGAGCCCACATGGCCGGCTCCGAGAATCGCGATCTGCACCGCCGCTCCCGCCATAACCGGGTCACAGAGTTGTTCCAGTAAAGCGTCGCATCGGCATAACCTGATATCAGGTTAGCGTCGGCGCGGCGGGCCACCTGTCCGGGATGTCTCGAGGCTGGACACTGCCCGGGCGCCTGCGCTGCGAAACGCGGCGCCTTCCGGGGTGCTGCTAGCGGCTGGTGGCTCAGGAAGCCGGTCACCCTCCTCCTCAGAGCTCAGGGACATGCAGTTCTAGCTGCTGGGGCGCGGCTCGGCCGGTCCGGTAATGAGGTTGCTACGGTTAGTAACCACACTGCCGGAATCATGCGGTCGAGATCGGAGATGGCGTTGCCCAGGGAGCAGCGGCGCGGTCGCAGCGTCGCCATGGGCAAGGCGGAACTGGATGCCTTCCTTACCGAGCAGCGCACGTGCCGGGTCGCAACCGCCGGCGTATACGGCGAACTGCGCGGGGCTGAACTGCTCGGCGTGATGCACCACACCGGCCATCACGCCTGGCTGTGGCTGGTTCCTGACAAGATCACCAGCTGGGACTTCCGGAAAAAGGCCGCCTTTGAGGGCGATGCCTTCGACTTCGGCTGAGACAAAGGCGAGGAGCGGTCAGGCGCGGCACGCTCGAACGAGTTGCCCCACCTCGCTCCATGGCCCGCGGCAGCGGGACCCAGCACTGTCGAAGGACTCGGCAGGCAAGGCCGTCACACTCAGTGATGAGGATGCTGCTAAGCCCTGCATAGCGCCCGAATCTACGACCGGGCAAGGAGAGAACCGCCCGACGACACGCGCAAGGGATCAGTTTCAGTGCGACAACGCTCGAATTTGCATCTCTACCCGCACCCCCAGCCGCATCCGAACCTGCGCACACGGCTCCGGACGCTGTTGCGCTGTATGAGGCTGACCTGCGAAAACTTCCTCCAGCGGGTCCCTCCGGGCGCCCAAAACCGTTAGATCCACGGGCCCTGGCTCCGCCGCGGCAAGGGCGGAGTCCCAACCGCCGGTCCACAGCGTGCTGCCGGTGTCAATGCGGCGGGTATCTGCGGTCACAGGACGGGTAAAGCTGCTCTTGGCTGGGGATGAGACCAGAACATGGCATGTACGAGGGGGACCAGCCCACCGCCGCCGCGTGATAGTGCGCAGCCGCCGGGCCCGGGCGCGAGGATGAGCTGGGCGGGCCGGACCGGATTGGAGCGAGGAGTTGGGCCGACAGGATCCGGCCGGGCGATGAGCTGAGCGGAGTGACGAGCCGAGCATCAGGACGCGGCGGGCGTGCGGCAGCGCCGGCCCTCTAAGGAGCGGGAATGTCCAGTCCACCCGACCTGCACCGGATCCTGCACGATTGCATGCTGACCATCGAGGGTGCCAACAAGGTCATGGCCGATGACATGCACGATGCGGCCATGAAGCTCGGGGCTGCCGCGATGATGCTTGCCAGCGCCAGTCATGCGGTCCATCGGCACGCCGCTCAGCTACCGCAAGGGCCGGCTGAGCCACACACCAGGGGCACGCGACCCGGCCGCACGTGAGTCGGCCCGCCGTGACCGCTCCTGCGCGGCTACCGTGCGGGCACCTTCATCACGGACCAGGCGATCGGGGCTTCTGGCGCACCGCCACGCAGTTCATCACCACGCCGACCCAGGAGGTATCGCACTCGCCGGGATCTAGCACCGCGCGGGCCAGGACCCCGCGCCTGGGAGTCTGAGGTTGCTGTCCCGGCCTTCGACGCCGCACACATCCGCCAGATCACCGAAAATGGCGGCACGTGGGAGGACATCGCCGCGGCAGTAGGCGCAAATGCTCCTAATGAAATGATGCGGTACGCGACGCTCGACATGACCGCGCTTTACGCGACCACCGACCATCGCACAAAAGCCGTTGAGTACTCCGTGGGAAATCATGTGATCGCTGACCAGATGGTTCGCCGGGACCCGAAAATCTTGCCGTATGCGCCTTTGCGCATCCTGGTTTATGGGGACGCCGTCGGCGGTGCGGTAGTCTCAATCGACCGGCCCAGCACCGTCTTCGCCAGCCTGGGCGTGCGAGAAATCGACGACGTCGGCAGCTTCCTTGACCACGAAATCGCAGCCATACTGCGGGGCATCGGAGTCGATACCGGTGACGCTCCCGGTCGCTACACCGACCAATGAACCAACTGAGGCGGAGCCATTTGCCGGGCAACACGGCCATCTCTGCGCCTAAGGCCGAGGAGGTTGCATTTGGATTCGGCTGCGCCGACCGCCGGTCTCGTCGGAGTGCTGGTCGGTGCGCCTGTCATGCACCTCCGGGCTTGGCCAGGCCATCGGCCGGAGATGCTCGAGGTGATCAGCACGGCCACAGCCCCACGAAAGTCCAGTCCGGCCTCACAGGCGCAGCAGTCCCGGTTGCTGCGCGAATGCCGGCCGCGGCTGCCTGATCGCAGGCCACCAGCGTCAGGCTTCAAAGCTCACGTTCATCGGAAGCATTCCTTCCGCTAGCTGCATGTGGATCAACGCTTGCAGCCTCGCCCCCCGCCACACATCGTCAGATCTTGCAGTTCGCATGAGCGCTGCTGGCTCACGGGGATCTTGTGCGCCTCGGCGGACGTTGACCGCGGTCCCCATTCCCGCGCCGAACAACGGCTGTGTACGCTCCCGAACGGCGACCCGTACGTCACTTCTGTGGCTGTGAAGTTACGGGATCAAGGTCTCCATTCAAGTACTGTGGTTTTCCATAGCCGACTGACCAGTCTTCACTTTCGTTCTCAGTGATCGAGATGAACAGGTCAGCCGGGTCCAGACCGCAGTCACGCTTCAGGTTCCGGGCTAGCAACTCGTAGAGTCTCTCCTTCTGGGCTCGAGTTTTCTTTCCCAGCCGGTTGATCAGGTGGATGACCACCATGTTTTCGGAGCGATCGATACCCAGCCCGTTGTCCTCGATGATCATTTCGTCGGGGGAATGTTCAGTGACTAGCTGGTAGCGGTCCCTCTCGGGGGTTTCGAAGGCTTCCACCAGCGCGGCCTGCGCGCTATCGAGTAGCGCGCGGATCTGATCACGGCTCCGGCCACGGACGATGTCGTAGTACACGAGTGGCATGATTCAGCCTCCCGGCTTCTGGTCACCAGCGGATGAGATGGTTATGTCGACCGTTGCGCTGCGCTCTCGGTGTTGTCGCCATGCCGCAGGTTTGTCGGCCCCGGCCCGGCGGCCAGCGGCCAGCACGGGCGAGCGCCTCGCCCTGGTCGGCCAATCCGAACGACGGTCGCCATCTTGGGACACGTGCATGTTGCGGGCAGCGGGCAAGACCCGAGCGCGGTCAGCTGCAGCGCCGCCTTGGCCGACTGCCTTGTTGGGTGTGGTAGCTGGGCCAGCGCGCCACCCATCCACATTGGGCATAGCCGCCCGCTCGGCACCTCAAACCCGCCGGTCAGCGGCTCGACAGGCCGCCACAGCGATGGGCGGCCGGCCACGCGGTGGGGGCGTTCCTGCTGTGCAGTAGGCGAGTACCGCAACGCGGGTGAGCTCAGGCGCACTTTCTCGGCCATGCGTGGACTACCTGACCTGCTAGAACGCATTTCGAAAAGGAATGCCGGTTCACACCGAGGAGGTCAGGCGGTGCGGACGAACTAAGGCAGCGCTTCCGCTGCGTCGGTTGCACGTTTTCGATGGCCGACTGCAACGAGAGAGCAAGACTTCACACGCTATCGATCTGGCCCTTAGATGACCGGGAATTCATTCGCTCTAGCTTATGAAGCTCCATCCAACGCTTGCTTGACCCGAATCATAGCGATCGTGATGTCGGCGATGAAGTGGTTATACATGAAGACCACTCCGGTAAGTCCGGCGATTTCCGGCCCGCTGAGCGAGTCGCTCATCTGCCGGCGGCTGACGACCCCGACGTCGGAGAAATCCGCCACGTGGTTGCGGGCGATTGCCCGGATCCGCCGTGCAGTCTCCTCGTACTCGGCGGTGAGCGCAACGGGAGCCAGGATGTCCTCGACTGCGATGCGGAGGAAGTCGGGCCAGGCTGCCAGCACCCGGCAGTCGCTAGCAGGAGCGTGATGCAAGAAGATCCTTGGCGCAGCTTGGGGCGTGGGTCTGGAGGCGGCGGGCCAGGAATGATCGAAGCCTCACGCACACAGTATGAGTGGTTCGACCGTTGTCCGGCTGCTCGGCGGCGACGCGCCCGTCGCTGCAGGCCCGCGCCGCAGGTCAGCTGGCGCGGCATGATGCATCATCACGGCAGCTGCTCGGCGACGTGGCTGGTGAGCCAGGATTCGATGTGGTCGTTCACCGCAGGCGCTGCCTCCATGTGGAGCCAGTGCCCGGCGGGGATGGTGGCCTCGGTGAGGTTCGGGCAGGTGGAATGCATTGCGTCGAGCATCGTGGGGCTGGCAAGGTCGGCCACCTGGTCGTAGGCAGCGCCGACGAACAGCACTGGCAGCCGGAGCACGTGGCCGCCCGGCGCGGCGTCTGCGTAGCGGGCGTTCACCTCGTGGTTGAGGTGGTAGCCGGTGGGCCCGCCGAACCCGTTGCGCGTCAAGGCAGCGGTGAGGTTATCAAAGTCGCGCTCAGTCAGGACGGTGGTGCTCAGCGGCGCGTCAGGGGCACTGGGAGCACCGCCGAATCATCCGCCGTCGCGAGTGATCGCTGAGGTCAGTGCGGGCCTGGTGCGCGCTGCCGCGTTGCCGCGGCGGAAAAGCGCCTTGACCGTGTTGCCTGGCGCCGCCTCGAAGGCAGACGCCGCGTGCTTGGCGTGCCTCTCGTAAAAGGCCATGTAGTCGAACTGGCCGAACGGGTTGGTGTCCTCGGGGTACCTGGCGCGGTCAACCGTCGCGAGCAGGCCGTCCCACCGTCGTTCCAGCGTGCCGAATGGGACACTCAGCGTGGCCGCGGCGACACACCGCTCGGGGAAGTGCGCGGCGATGTTCCAGACCGTGGGGCTTCCCCAGTCGTGTCCGATCCAGACCGCGCGCCCGCGCTCGAGATGGTCCAGCAGGGCGAGCATGTCGGCAACGACGAGCTCTTGCCGGTAGGCGGCCGGATCGTCTTGAACAGTCGAGTCACCGTAGCCCCGCATGTCGGGCGCGACGACCCGGTAGCCCCGTGCGGCGAAATGCCCGAACTGGTGGCGCCACGTCGACGCAAGTCCCGGCCAGCCGTGGACGAACACCAGCAAGGGACCGTCTTCGGGCCCGGCCTCCAGGTAGGACGTGGTGTGCGCGGGCGTGACAAGCAATTGCCTGAACGTGCTCATGATGCCTCCGCTTCGCTGCCGGCGAGGCGGCGCTGGTTCACCTGCCCGGCGGGCGCCGCAAACGCCAGCAGAATGCTCTTCGACAGCGCCTGCGGGACATCCTGCGGACGGGCTGGCTCAGTGCCACACTTGACCAGCGGCTCGGCCAGCTTCGGCGCGCCGACGCTGGTCAGCACGGCGTTCAGGGCCGTGTAGCGGAGGGCCTGCTGCCCACAGGTCACGATGACCGGACGCGTCCGGACTGGGTGTTGGCCAGGTTGCCCATCGCGTTGCCGGTGCATGCCGCCGCGTGCAGGTTCACCAGCGCCGGGCGGCCCGTTGCCTGCGCAAAGCCATCCGCCATGCCGATGGCGGCGCCCTCGTGCAGAGCCAGGATGTAGCGGAAGTCGCCGGGGAAGTCCCGCAGCAGCGGCAGCTCGTTGGAACCGGGGTTCCCGAAGATCGTGGTGATGCCGTGGGCGCGCAGCACCTCGTAAAAAGCGCCACGGACGTTCATGCCGAAACTCCTCTCCTGGGATTTCCTACTGCGCCGCCTGGGACGGCCGCGTCGGCCACCATCACCGTGCGCAGCCGGGCTGCCGAATCTGGCCCCGGGCCGGTGCACCCGGCCCTTGCGGGCCGTAGCCGAGGTCCGCGGAGCGCGTGGCCGCCGCAGATCAGGTTGAGCGGCGCGTCCCCCGGACACCGTCCTGGCGTCGAAGACGACGAGGCTGTCGTGCGACGCGTCCAGGGGCCGAGCCGTAAGGGGATGCATGCCGAGCGGGCGGGCCGGCCGTCAGTACCCACCGGCGGGCAGGTAGAGCGGGCCGTTCCGCTGGAAGGCGTCTTTCCTGCTGGTGACGAAATCCTCGACGGTCATCAGCGTCCGGTTGCCGATGACCTCGATGAGGTTGTTGGTTCCGGCGAAGATGCCGTCCTGGTAGTCGACGGCGACGTTGCTGATGTGCTGGATGAGGTGCGGGGACCGGCCGCGGGCGGCCAGGGTGTCGGCGAACTGCTCGATGCTGATGGGGTCGTAGGTCACCGGGATGCCCAGTGCCCGGGAGACCGCGTCGGCGATGCCGTGGTGGTCCATCTCGACCGGGCCGTACAGGGGGTAGGCCTGGCGGTCGTGGGGCTCGGGGTGCTCCAGGATGGCCGCGATCACATACGACTGGTCGACGCCAGCGACGGGAGCGTGGCGGCCGGTGCCGAATGGGAGCCGCAGGACGCCGTGATCTCCTTGGCGGCCCCAGCCCAAGATGATCCATTCGGCGAAGAAGGTCGGCTTCAGGTGTGCGGTGAGCATGGGGCTGCGGTCGAGCAGGCGCTCGGCCAGCCAGTGCTGGCGGGCGGCGTTGCTGGTGGCCTCCCGCCGGGCGGAGATCTGGGACATGTTGACGACCGACCTAACCCCGGCCTCGGCGGCTGCCTGCGCGAAGACGACCGTGGCTTCCAGCAGGCCGGGGGCGATCGGGTAGGCGAAGTAGGCGCCGCTGACTCCCCGCATGGCCGAGCTCACGTCGTGGAAATTCAGCAAGTCCCCCGCGGCTATCTCGGCACCGGCCGCGGCCAGCGCCTCGGACCGCTCGTCCGGCCGGTGCACGAACGCGCGCACCCGGTGCCCACGCTCCAGCAGCAGGCGCACGCTGGTGGTCCCGGTTTTCCCGGTCGCCCCGGCGATCAGGAAGAGCCGGTCATCGCTCCTCGTCATCAGCTCGTCACCCCGTAGCAAGCCCAGACCCCGCAGCGGGCCGGTCATCTCATCCGGGCGGTACGACCCTGGAGCCACCCGGTACCTTCAGCCACCCTGACCCGGCGCCCAGCGGCAAACACTTGCCTTGCCCCCTGGAAGTCTTATTCCCGGCTACACCTGCGAGGGATCACCTATCGCGCTGGTTCTATGCCCGGGGATGGCAGTTGGCCAAGGCCCGGACGCGGAATCCCCGACCGCACGCCGGCTCGACGGTTCCGGCTTGGAGCTGGTCAGCGCGCATTCGTCCAGCGCCCGGGCACCCGGTTCCTGGTAGGAACGCGGCTCCAGCACGCCGTGGCTGGCCATGGCATCAAGCCGGGAAGTCGGCACGTCCGACCGGAGCCCTAACCGTGAGCGTGGTTGGCTAAACCGGCAGGTGCCGTAGAAGAGCTCGCGCACGATCAGCGGCGGCCCCGGGCGCCAGAAGACCAATTCTGTGCTGGCTTAAGAACACGTTTTCAGTGGCTACCTGGAAGACAGATCGAGCCTTACTTGCGCAGGCTCTTGCAGAGCATGTCACGGACAGCGACCACCAGCTCGCGGCTGCTAGTCCAGCCCGGTCAGCTTGGCTCCGTTGGCACGCATCTCCTGCACAGCGTGGTGCCCGCTCCGATATCGGAGGCAAGGTCGGCCAGCACGCGGACCATCGCCGCAGACGCGGCGCAGCCGGGACACGCGATGCAGGCGACACGCGGATCGGCGCTTCCTTCCGCCGCCCCCGACGAGACAACACGCGCCCGGCAGCGTGCTGGCCCACAGCTGCCGGCCTGGCCCCGCCGACGCCACGCCGACCGGGTGCCCTCGCCGGCCGGCCGCGGGCGAGCAGGACGCGCAGCACCAGGCCAGGCCCAGCGCGAGCACTGCCGCGCCCGCGACCCGGAGGCCACGCAGGCGCTTCGCCACTCTCACAGGCCGGCCCTTCCTTCCCGCGTCCCGGGAACCGCCAGCCGGGTGGCAGCGGAGTCACCACCCCAACGTAGGGGACGCAAGACCGGAAGAACACGGTCGTCACGCGGGAAAGACGTGCCAGGCCTCGAGTAAGACGCCGTGATCCTGCTCCACCCCCTGTCATCCTCGCAGGCGCCAAAACGCCGGAAGCGGATGCCGGGTCAATCGTTGGCGTAGCCGATCGCGTGCGACGGCCCGGAAGGGCCGCCATTGACACGGTGGCCGCGAGCCGGACAATTGCGAGCCGAGGATGACGGCTGCTGCGAGCCGAATCCGTGACCAGTGAGATGGTCTGATCCGAGGCAACCTGCGGGCTCGGCGGCGCGCCCGCGCGAGCGGGCCACCGAGGCTGAGCGCGGCGCGGGAAGCGCCGCCGCGGTGCCTCGCAGCGCCGCCGCCCTTGGCCTGTGACCTGGTCGGGGTGGCCGGATTTGAACCGGCGGCCTCTTCGTCCCGAACCAGGCACGCAGGGCTACGAGGAGGCTGTTCACGAACGTCTGCGCAGGTCAGCGACTCCTCGACCACCGGGAGATACCGCGTCTGCCGGATGGTGTCCGCTCCCATTCCGCTCCCAAATTCGGACACCGCGCCAGTGCGCCGCCTACGGGTTTCCCGGCTGGACTTCGGGAGAGAGACCTACTCGCTTTCCAACACTGAAGGCTGACGTTCACCTGGGGTCGCCACCATCCGTGACCTGTGCGGATGTCGGGCCCTCTGGCCACCTGCAAACGGCTGCGGACGGCGGTGAATGAGACGCAACTGAGCCAGCGACCCTTTCGCGGGGCCGACATGATGCGCACTTATAGAGTGGTGTGCGGCTGGCGTCGAGGCGACCTCCTGGGCCGCTGAACCGGCCTCAGTCCCGGCCGGGCACGGCGGCGGTCAGCCAACCTGAGCGTGCAGGCTTGTGGTGATGGTCAGCAGGCATCACGGAGAGTCAGCAACCCGCTTGTACTGACGCCTTCCGGTTTCATTTCAGATCGCCGACTCGGCGCGCTTTGATCCGTCGCTCGTACCGGTTATCAGAGCGCCCAGATCCGCCAATTCTGACCATTCGCAGGATGCAAATCCGCTATTATCCGATGGCTGATGTTCCGGGCCGCTGCCGCGGTAAATGGAGGTAGGACGCGGCCACCATTAACGCGGCCGGCACGAGGTTCTGGCCGAGGCTCCGGGTCCCCGGTCACCGCTATCAGAGTCGTAGCCGGCGACCTCGCCTGCATGCACCAGGGCGGGCGTGGTGGTCAGGGTGATGTCTGGCATGGCGGTGTCGGCGGCGGTGGCGGCGAGGAGTATTGCGGCTGCGGCGAGGAGCACTGCGGCGGCGCTGGGTGGGAGCGGGCTCAGCCCGCTGGGCAGCTGGGGTTTTCGGCGGCTGGGGCCTGGCCGCGTTCGGCACGAGTAAGGGCCGAGCTGGCATAAAAAGGGTGATCTGCCCCAATGTAGTGAATCTGCTGCGGGTGGGAGCGGGGCTGCCGATACTCATAGCGTGTTGGGCGATAGGTTCGCCGTCGTGCTGGCGGGCGCGCAGGAGGGCAGTGAGGCGGCCTTCTCGCAGTTGTGGCGGGATAACAACCCGGCTCTGCTCCGCTACCTGCGGGTGATCGCGCCAGGTGTCGCCGAGGACGTCGCGGCCGAGACCTGGGTTCAAGTGGTGCGGGGCCTGCCGGCCTTCCGCGGTGACGAGCCAGCGTGGCGGGCGTGGCTGTTCACAACTGCCCGGCGCCGCGCGATAGACGATGTCCGGCACCGGTCGCGGCGGCCGGAGGCGGCACTGCGCGAAATCCCGGCAGAGCAGCTTCCTCGGACGGCGGACACCGCTGACCTGGCGATGGAGCATTTCGGCACCCGGTCGGCAATCGCACTGCTGGCTCGGCTGCCGCCACTGCAGGCAGAGGTGATCTTGCTGCGGGTGGTTGCCGGACTGGACACGGACGCGGTGGCGCGGATGGTGGGCCGCAGTCCGGGTGCGGTCAGGGTCGCCGCCCACCGGGGCCTGCGGCGGCTGGCTCAGATCCTGGAGCAGGCGGGTGTAACGCTGTGACCGGCCGTGACGTTTCGGATGGTGACATGCCGAACTTCCCGTGGCCCGATCGCCGGGACGCGTCCTGGATCGAGGATGCGGCCCTGGCGGCGTTGCTCGCGGGGATGGAGTTGCCCCCGGACGCCGGGGCGGGACTGCAGCCCGTGGCGGACGTCCTGGCCACGCTCGGGGCGCAGCCTGGCGGCGACGAACTAGCCGGTGAGGCCGTCGCCATGGCCGAGTTCCGTCACCGGTTCGGCGTGCCGGCTCCCAAACCACATCTATCACGCCGCCGGAGGCCTACCTTGCTTACCTCGCTGCTCAGCGCCAAAGCCGCTGCGGCCGCCGCGATCGCGGCCGTAAGCCTTAGCGCCGCCGCCACCACCGCAGCCTTCGCTGGGGCGCTGCCTGACCCGCTCCAGCAGTTCGCTCACCATGCGATCGGGGCGCCCGCCGCGCACCAGGGCCAGCCGGCCGCCGCACATCCGGCCGGGAGCGCGACTCCGGTCGGCCCGAACGCCAGCAGCAACGCGGCATTCGGGCTGTGTACCGCCTTCAAGCACGCCACCGCGCACGGCACCGCCGCCCAGAAAGCGGTGGCCTTCCGCAATCTGGTGAAGGCAGCTGGCGGCGCAGACAAGGTGGCCGCGTTCTGCGCGGCCGTGCCGCACCCCGGCGCCTCGCCCTCTCCGCATCCGACCGGGCC
>WNFD01001299.1_pt1 | contig 28578 bp, 28 predicted proteins | sample 5400491 | NCBI WGS metagenome assembly WNFD01 (sample SAMN13153343, study PRJNA577476) | soil metagenome | isolation source: 120 cm saprolite under Douglas fir tree site 2 hole 2 replicate 2 | place: USA:California | collected 2015-04-18
CAGCGCTTTCCAAACCCGCTGCTGGTTCTGTTCGGCCATGGTGACCGCGAGTTGTGCCTGCTGCGCTTCCACTTCCGATTCGAGGACGTCGGGAGCCCGACATTCGCAAGCTGATGGGAGGTCTCGACGGCGTCGTCGGCAAGCTTGCTGAGGTTGTCCCGCAACTCCAGCGTCTGCTGGGCAGCCAGCGCTTGGGTGTAGGACATCCGCACGTTTGTCACTACGCGCAGTTTTTGCTCCTCGGCCTCTGTTTCTGCCTGCTTGAGCTCCTGGTCAAAAATCTTCCGATTCAGGCCCAGCTTTCCACCCAGCACGATGTCCTGCTGAACGAAAAACCCTTGCTCGCCCCCGTGAAACGAACCGCCTCGTATTTGTTCCCCCTGGTAGCCTACGGTTGGGTTCGGGTAAAGTCCCGACTGCTTCTTCCTGCCTTCCGCCGCTTGGATGTTGGCGGTTGATTGAGCAAACGTTGGGTTATTCTGCAAGGCCATCTGGCTGCTTCTTGCCGTTCGTTTTCATTCCCTGCATCCCATGAGACATGTCCATCTCTTGGGCTGAGAGCACTCTCGCGGAAGCCGTTGCGCCAGCTGTGGCGAGAATATTTCGCAAAAAGCCACGTCTACTGCTCATGTTTCCCCCTTCATGAAGAATCAATGGAAATAGGATTTCAGGCGCCGGCTGTCGTCACGCACCAATTCCAAACAGAGATCTGTGCTGATGAAGAGAAATTTCTAAGCGAGGAATGGCCTAGATACGAATGGAAACGAGAACAGGCTGGAAACTACTGATGTTTGGAGGGGAATGGAGAGGCGAGAATCGTTCACGTTCGATCGGCGCCATTAGAGAGGCGGCGGATGCCTTAGCTACGTCAAGTTGGGAGACTGCGTGATCATCGGCAACTCGTGAACTTTCCTGCAGAGCCTGCAGCCGAGCAAAGTTTCCACAGTCCGGGAGCTGGAGCTAGGACTGCCCTGAGGTCTTGGGGCATTCCGGACAATCCGCCCGATGTTGTTGAGCATGCACGTGATGATGTAGGGGAAAAGGCGTCGTCAAAGTCTGATGGTGATGACCGGAGTTTTTCTTGCTAGCGCCCGCACAACATGCTTCGCACCCGGAAGCCATCGCCATGTTGGCGAGGAACAGTGCAGCTGCAAGAACAATCGCCGCCAGTTTACGATGCACCACAACTTTCAGTACTCCCGGCACAACGTGTACGCAAATGACGCACCTTGACCCCGTGGGTGCAAAGAGAACCCGCGATTCAGCTTTCGTTCACCCCCCTTTTCGGGGTGATTTCCATCACAGAGATCCCAGGGGGCGGCCGATTAAGAAAGCAACGCCAAGGTGACATTGTAAAGAGGCAAATGGGTGTAAAATGCCTCCTGCTCGGACGGCCAAAGCGTTCGCCCTGCACGCCGTTGCGGCCTCTTCTTCTGCAGGCCCGGATCCGAGAATTCAAAACCATTCAAGCGGAGGTAAATATGAAATCACGATTTACGGTCGTGCTCGCCACTATCTTTATTATTATGCTGGCGGGCACTGGGCTGTTGAATGCCACCACTCCAGGTACAGCAAAAAACGTCCAACTGGTCGGCCAAAATTCTCTTTTCGGACGGGGAATGAACGCGGCCGCCGCCAACTACAAAAATTTCTTGTACGTGGGCAATCGTACGGACGGCTCTAGTCGTTGCGGCTTTGGTGACCCGCGCCGGGCAAACGGCTTGAATTCTTGCCCGCATCCGCATCCGGGCATCCTCATCGTCGACATCAGTAACCCAGCCAGCCCCACTGTGGTGGGTGAGATCCCCGCACCTCTCAATACGGTCGGTCAGCCCGTGGGCATCACCTCTCGCGAGGTCCGCGTGTGGCCCCAGAAGAAGCTGCTTATGACCATGAACTTCCGCTGCAGCTCGCTGCTACACGCATGCCCAAGGACAGACGACACCACGTCGCCCTTTGACATCAAGTTTTTTTCCCTGAACGATCCAGTGCACCCCCAGTTCATGTCTCACTACGTGCCCACTTCGAGCGCTGGGGTTCAGGTCAAACCGCATGAGATGTTCTTGTGGCAGGACCCTAACAACGAGGACAGGGCCCTGCTGTTTATCTCGACCCCGAACATTAACGTCGATAGTAACCCTAACCTGTTGATAGTCGATATCAGCCAGGTTCCAAGCGGTGGCCCCGTAACCGAGGTCACGGAGGGCACCTGGAACAATCGCTTCCCCGGCACGAATCAAGCGAACTACCCTGGTGGTAGTGGTACCGATGGCTGCGGTCCCTACGACTGCAATCTTTTCGTTCACTCGATGGGCGTGAAGCCGGACGGCAGCGTGGCGTACCTCGCGCTTGAGGCTGGTCATTTCCTGGTCCTCGATACGAGTCAGGTGGCCGCAGGCTTGCCGAATCCTCAGCTCACACTGCTGACTGACCCGACGAATCGGCCTGTTTGGTTACAGGATCCGCTCGATCCAACTGCCGTCCCTGGCGTGTTTCCCGGGGGCTGCGCGAGACAGGGCCCAGGCCCGTTCTTTAATCCATCATCGAAGGACTGTCCCAACAGCCACTCGGCGGTCCAAGTGCCGGGGCGGAAGCTAGCGCTTACCACAGACGAGGTATACGGCACCCTAACCTTCGACAACCAAGGCTGCAGGTGGGGCTGGGCGCGGCTGATCGATGTATCGGATCCGACCAGGCCCTTTATCACGGGAGAGTACACGATTGACGAAAACAATCTATCTTTCTGCGGGACACCTGCCGACGATGCGGTGACCGAGTCAACCCGCAGCTACTCTTCGCACAACCCTACACTCACGCAGAATCTGGCGATCATCGATTGGCACTCAGGAGGATTGCAGATCATTGATACCAGCGACCCAACTCATCCGGTTCAGGCTGGATTCTTTGTTCCCGACCCGCCAGCTTCGGTGGCCAATGAAGATCCGGCACTGAGCCAGGGCACAGCCAGCAGGAACAACAAGACTGTGTTCTGGAGCTATCCAATCATCAAGAATGGGTTGATATACGTCATTGACGTCCGCAACGGGTTGTTCATTTTCCAGTACACCGGACCCCACGCGGATGAAGTGAGCCAAATCAACTTTCTCGAGGGCAACTCAAATTTGGGCGATGCCGTGGACCTCGATCAAGATCAAAATAACCAGTAGCGATGTGTATTTGATGGTTAAAGACTAAAGGCACGGAACGAAGAGTTCCGTGCCTTGTGTTTATGTCTGTTTGACAGTCGCCAGCCCTTCGAGCTTCCGCTTGCGGACGCTTCTTTCGATTCGAGTCTTCTCCAGTCCAGCGCTTCTACCATAATCGGGAGGCAAGGCGCGCCGATGCTTTGCATTACTCCCCGTCGCCGTACGCACGCGAAAGCAACGTCTTAAGTGTGACTTGAGCTCCTCATAGCGTCACAAGTCGTAATGCCTTAGTGCTCCGTAGTTACGTGAGTACCGTTCGAGTCTCCGAACGGGAATGTTAGCTTGAGACCAATGGGGGTGAGGTGTGCGCTTAGTGAAATCCACGGGCTACGTTTCCCGGCTAGCATTTGTAATCCTCCTCTTTCTATTGCCTGCATTCAGTGCGGGTGCTGAAGCACAGAGCGAGCCGTCTTCGGAAACAGACAAAGTAGATTCAGCGACTGTAAGGTCGATGCTCGCGCGAATCTCGGAACTCGAAGCGGAGGTTAAGGACCTGAAGGCTGCAAAGACGGACCAGGCCGCCGGTGATAACGCCGCGACGAAACCGGCCCAGCCGCAAGACGTCTCTTCGCCCGCTCCTCGCGATGTAACTGTCTCCAATCCGCAAATTCTTGAGACGCAACGTGGCATGCAGTTCCGCGGATTCGGCGATGTGGATCTCCAAGGCGGCAATTCGGGTCAATCCAACGGCTTTCAGCTTGGGATTTTCAACCTATTGATGACCTCCAGACTTTCGGAAAACGTCGGCTTCCTAGGTGAGCTGGTCATGGACGTAAGCTCAACCGGGATGTTCCAGGTTGAGCCGGAGCGCGTCCTGCTTGCCTACAGGCCGAGTGATTATTTCCATGCCAGTCTGGGCCGCTATCACACCGGTATCGGCTATTACAACAATGCCTATCATCACGGCGCCGCCTTCTTGCAGACCGCGACCGGACGGCCGCTGCTCTTCGCCTTTGACGATCAGGGTGGTGTTCTACCGATCCATAAGATCGGGCTTAGCTTGACTGGTCGCATCCCGTCCGGAGCGCTGGGGCTCAACTACATCGCTGAGGTGGGATACGGGCCTTCGTCTCATATGGGGATGGACATGTCGGCCTCTAATCCGATGATGACCGTAACCGACGATCACAATGGCAGAGCGTTTAACGTCGGTTTCATTGTGAGGCCGCGGCCTTGGCACCCTGTTCAGTTTGGTTTTGACGTCTATCACGCCGATCGCACTCCCATGGGGATGCCAAGCTTTAGCGAAAACATCTATGCGGGACACTTCCTTTACCTGTCTCCGAGTTTCGAGTTTCTCAACGAAGCTGCACTGATCCGGCATAGTTCAGACATGATGGGGACCTTTAACACTCTAGGTTTCTATTCGCAATTGTCTCGAAAATGGCATGCATGGAGGCCGTTTGTCCGCTACAACTACTTGAATGCCCCGGACATGGAGCCTATTTTCACAACAACAGGACGACAGAGCGGGCCTGCTGGCGGTCTTCGTTATGACGTCAATGAGTCGGTAGCTTTGAAACTCCAATTCGACCATCTCGATCGCCGAGCCATGAGTGCCATCAACATAGTCACAATGCAAACTTCTTTTGTGTTCTAGGAGGACCCATGATCAACAGAGCGTGCTGGGCCCTTATTATCGTGATTCTTTCGGCACCAGTGGAACTTGCCGGCGCATCCGAAACCGACGTCACAGGTGGTGCCGGTATCGCCGTAATTGTAAATACCGATAATCCTGTGGATCAGCTTTCTCTCGCGGATCTCCAGCGTATCGTGTTGGGAGAGAGACGGAACTGGAGCGCCAGGATCCCACTCGTACTGATGATGCGAAACGAAGGATCGCGCGAGCGCACTCTCTTGCTGCAGAAGGCTTGTCACATGACAGACGTGGAATACCACCAGTACTGGACGGGAAAAATCTTTCGCGGTGAAGTCACGTCGGAGCCTGTGTCCCTGCCATCAATGGGAACCGCTCTTAATTTTGTTTCCTCCATTAAGGGGGGCATTTCGTTTGTCGATGCGGGCAGTGTCCGCCCCGGAATTAAGGTCGTGCGTATTGACGGACGTCTACCCGGTGATCAAGGTTATCCACTTCAGTAGCTGATTTTGTTTTATCGAAGGTTCCTGCCAACGATCCCAGAAGGCAAGTTGCTTTTGTGTGCCAGTCCGCGGGCCACGCATTGAGGACGTGGCCGTGATGGAGAAGAGGTTGAACAAAGCGGTGATGATTTTTGCGTTCTTTGGGTACGGTTGCCTCTCCACCTATCGCGGCTTCTCTTTTGCTGATTTTCGAGCCTCAAAGCCCACGCAATGCCAGGGAGCCAGCGCCACCGGACGTGCTGCATGTAATCAGCGTATCCAGGATCGGAACGCAAAAACGATTCTTCCACCACGCTCTTGAGGGCGAACCAAAAGATCCCGAGCCCAAAGATCGCGAGGTTCCAGGGCGAATATGCATTCAGCGCAGCCGCGATAATGCTCAGGGAAATAGCTGAATAAATCGGGTGACGCACATATCGATACGCTCCGTGAGTCACAAGCGTGCGCAGCGCTGGAACCAGTCCGATGCTGCGGCCTAGGCTTAATCGGGCCCAAATAACAAGCGCCACACTCAGGATGGGAAGTGAATCGGACGCCCGCGCTGCATTACCCCAAAAGTCAGCACACCCCAGTATGTCTCCACAAACGCTAGTAGCCAAAACCATGGATTTGTGCTGACTCGCACCGGCGTCTTGCGCCTGATCATGGTAGCAATGAACACCAACAAATGAATCGCAAACACCGCTCGCGGCAGATCAAATCCAAATGCTCGGAAGCGAACATAGGTTAGCCAGATGAAGGGCACGACTGCGATAGCTGCCACGACTTTGTCGAACCAGGGCGTCGTCAGAAACGCCAGTCGTTCTTGCTTCCGTGCTGCGACAATATCCGGTTGAGAAGAGGCCGCCATATTGACCTCCAGTGACAGTACGTCTTTTACGCCCGCTGCGGCTGCACGTCAATACCCGGACGACCTACCCAGCGTTCTCCTGGAATTAAGGTCATCCGCATTGACGACGTCTACCCGGTGAACGAGGTTATCCACTTCAGTGACTGATTTGTCTTCTCGAACGCTTCCACAACTCTCCCGCAGTAGCAAGCAGCTTTAATACCCAGGTCTCAGGCCGCTGCACTCAATAGGAAGCTGAATGGGCGGCTACATAGATCGCACACTTTGCCGCCTCGGTCGAATTCGAATGTCGAATTCGAATGATGATTTCGTCGTGCTGGCTGGCTAGTGGAAAACACTCACGAACAAGAAACTGTAGGCAATGCCAAGGCCAAAATGCAAACGGTCATCGGATTCCTGATTACGCTCGACGAAACCGGCCGCTGCGTCAGTATCGGGACCACGGTTGGCCCACGCTGACGCTATCCTTGCGGAAGAAGAAGTTGTAAGCGCCCACTCCAACGTGGATTAAACTCTTTGTGAGAAACCCCAAGCTTTTCCGCCGGACCCCGTCCGCTGCCATGCCCTGGCCGCCATAGATTCGTCTAAAGATGAGACAGAGCAAAAGGTACGTAAACTTGCCGACCAAGGGCCAGCTTCGGGCTCTTCCCCGTCTCAGCCGCCTAAGGACTTCTTTGACCGAGTAAAAGGCATCCCAACATGCCTGGTTTTCCGCAAGGAGATCCGCGCGACTGATATTTGCGTGTCTGATTTGATCCGCCTCGTTCATCGGCTTCAGCCAAAATCGTTCCTCTGAAATACGAGTTGCATGTCTTGGGACAAAATTGGTTTTTCCGCGATTTTTGGCGTCGTTCATCATTTCATAGAAGTCTTTCGTGCCCGGATAAGGATGATAGAAAGTGAATTGAGCGAGAATAGAACCTGATTCCAAGGCAAACTTTCTCATGGTTCGAATCGTTTGAACGTTATCCGACTCCAGTCCACAGATAATCGAGCTCAAGACCGAAATTCCAGCGTCCTGAATCGTTTGAATCGTCTCCACCATCTTCCTTCCTGTCGGATTCCACTGTTTGTTAGCGCTCCTTAACCCTTCTTCCGAAAACGACTCAATGCCGATCAGCGCCGCGCGTAGCCTAGCCTTGTGATACATTGCCGAAAGGTACTCTTGGTCGCTGGTGACTTCCGTCGTCATTTGGGTAAAGGCGAGTAGATTCTGCGGGACCGCCTTGCCGTACTCATCGAAGAATTTCAACCGCTCTTCGCGAATCTGCTCAAGCTGCTTTCTCTTTTGCGGGCTTGGCTCGCGAGCGATGCGGCCCAGCGTCGCCGGATTGAAGTTGTCATCGGCAAAAATAACGTAGCGGAATCCCTTCTGATACAGTTCATTTGCTTCTTCGATGATTTTGCTAGTCAGACGCTGTCGCGGTTGGCGTCCGTCCGTTACCCATACCGAACAGAAGCTGCAATTCCCAGGGCACCCAGCAACGGTCTGAATCGTGGGAAACGTATATTGTCGGGGGTTGAGCAGGTCCCATCGAGCTTTCAGCAAAGCGTCGCCCGGAACGCGCCCACCGGAATACCTTCTCTCCAAACGATGTTCCAAAGCATCTTTCACTGCCTTGGGCCAAACCAGGTCCCCATTGCCGGTGATGACTGCATCCGCGCCCATTTCGAGCGGTTCATCGGGAAAAATAGTAGAGTGGATGCCGCCCATGATTACCGTGGCACCCTTCGATTTTGCTTGACTCAGAATCTCGTACCCCTCGGCAATTGCCTGTGCTGATGCCGATGCCGACGATGTCCCCTGAGCGCAGTCTCTGGGGGTCGAATTTCTCGATTACCTGGTCGATTAGGACGGGATCGCCGACCAGATCTCTCGGCGTGGCCTGCGCCATCACGAATAGCCAACGCGGTGTAATAACGCTGTAGCCGAGCCGCGACCACGCTGGATTAACCAGAAAAACCTTCCCCATATCTCATCTCCCTAATTGTGCCGCCCGAACCCACAATCCGCACGCTGGATTTCCACCTCCGGGGACATATCCGGCAGTCCGGAACGATGGCGCGCCCGTATTGCCCGACCAGAGAGTCGGCCTTGGATGGCGACCAGGCAAGGTGGGGTGTGCCTTTCCGAAACCGAGTGTTTTGTGGGGGCCCCTGCTCCCAGGGTTGCGGTCCTCCGTTAGTCTTAACCAATTTAAGAGTTGCGCGTCAAGGACCGCGAACTCTGGCGCTTGTTGCTCGTCCCTGCCCGGCTGAGATCTCCTATCCACGTCGAAGAGAAGTGCAACGACGGGCTTGTTTGGGCTTGCTGTCAGAGAGGGATTGGCCTTGAGTCTTGTGGAAGCTCCGTCGGCCGCAATCGATCGTGACAGCACGTCACATCCGAAAACAGGGTTGACCTTATGAACCCGAGCGTCGCACAATCTCCTCCTAATGAAGAAGGCGGCGCAGCGAAATCAGACGGTCGTATTGCCGAGTCCTGGCGAACTTCGTTTGCTGCACATTTTGTGGCAGATCGGCGGGGGCACAATCGAGGACATCGTGAAATCGTCGCGCGAAAATCCACCTCCGAACTACAAAACAGTCCAGACTCTGCTGCGGATAATGGAGCGCAAAGGACAAGTCGATCACTCGCAAGATGGCAGAGCATTCGTGTTCCGCCCCCTAGTCGGGCCCCGCGACCTGCGCCGCTTATCGATTCGAGAGCTCGTAACCAAGTATTTCACCGGATCCCGCACGGAACTGGTGGTGGAACTGTTGCACGACGAGAAGATTTCGCGACAGGAATTGCGGGAGCTCGAAAATCTGGTTCGCAGCCGCCGCAAAGAGCGCCAGTAGCGCCCAATCACGCGCCAACTCTGTAATGCGGTGTGCATCTTACTGAGTGTATGAGCAGCGAGTCGGCACTATCGTTTTCGGCCCTGTTCTTAAGCTACTTGTTAAAGTCGGCTGCTGTGTATCTGTGTTTGCGGGTGCTCTCCCGATACATCCGGAATTCTCAGGTCCGTTTTTTGTTATATGCACTTTTCTTGGGTGGGTTGGTAGCGAGTTGGGTTTGGGTGTTGGTGTCGCTGTACTTGCCAGCCATGCCCGCGACAGAAGTGTCAATCGCTCACCTTGCGTCGGGTAGGCGCTTTTCCTTCTCGCTCAGTGTTGCTGCTCGAACCACTGCATTTCAACCCTGCAGGGCAGCCACGAGGTGGCCCTGATTTGAGGTAAGATCCTCAGCCGTTTCCGGCACGAGCAAGCTAGAACGGAAAGCGAATGGAAAGAATCGCGTTGTGGTTGTTGGTATGGAAGTGAGTTGTCGCGATCTGGTACCCACCGCCAACTGTAAAGCCCACTCTTCCCAAGAGGCGAAAACGTCCCATGACCAGCCCCGGCGTCACGAAATTCTGCTTCTGGCCGTTGTTCTTTCCGTCCTGAAAGAATGTTGAGTTGAGCTCGACTTCGGGCCAGAATTTCCGAAATACGCGATATTGGAAGGTGTTGTTCCACGCGTAGTTTCGCCCCACGAGGTTAGTGTCGGCAATAGGCAGGCCCACTCCGAACGTGCCCTGCAGATCGAAGTTTCCGAATCCTTTGCCATAAGCAATCGTGGGGGTAATTACTGCATGCAAGGCTCCGTTCTTGTGGTCCCCGGTCGGGAGGCTCCAGCCCAGAAACGCTGTCAGAATATAATTGCCATGTTCTTCGTTTGCCGCAAGCAATCTGTATTTGACGAGGAATGCAACATCGCCGAATCCATCGCGCACCTTGGGATCGTTGTGCACGAGATAAGGAGGCACATTGAAAATAACCTCGACCTTCTCGAAGGGAATTAATTCCAGCCCTTTTCCACCATCGTAGTTGTCGGTGGTAATCCCCTTGGCATTGGTCTGCCAGAGCTGATCGTAGCGATATTCCTCTTCGAGGCGAGGCGTGGTCGTTGCCAGGGGCGTAACCCAGTGAGGTTGCTCGTCCTTAGTTTTGTCCACACGGGCAAACCAATTGGCAACGTATCCATCCTGCGCAGATGTCAATATCGGAACCAGACACAGTACGGCGAGCGCACACAACAGACCAGCCTTTCGCATTCAACCTCCAAAGACAAGTTTGCTTGAAAAGTCTTGATTGTATATGCAGGCTGAGTACAATCACAAATAGTATACGGTTCTATACAGTTATACTGGTTCTGCACTCGGGGTGAAGCCACAGGGGACCAAGCCGCGGTTGCTTTTTCGTCAAAGATCCAAGTGGCGATAGGGTCGCCAATCAGGGTGGCTCAACCCACTTTTGACCAAGGCCGAGCGTGCACCATACGATTCCGCCGGGAACCCTTATGAAAAACAAGTCTTCAAAACAGCAACACGAGCACGAAGAGCTGTTTAGGCCGCGTGAAGCCGCACTACAGCTGAGAATTAGCTTTCCTACCATTAAGCAGTGGATTTACGCGCGCAAAATCCGCAGCGTGAAGACTCCGGGGGGCCACCATCGAATCCCGCGGAGCGAGGTGGATCGATTCCTGTTCCGGACCCGAGCAAAAACTGCCCCCGAGCGCCAGGACCTCATCCGCCGCGTCAGCGGACGCAATCAGCTTGTCGGCCGAATCGAAGATGTGCGGATCAGCGGCCTCATGGCCGAAGTAACACTTTCGATTGGGAGCCAGCAGATCACGTCAATCATAACGGCCACGTCGGCCCGTGAAATGCAGCTCAAACCCGGCCAAGCGGCGGCCGCGCTTATCAAGGCCACCGAAGTCATGATTTTGCGCGTGTGAGAAGAAAAAGCCCCGGCTCTCAGAAATGTCGCTTTGTTTACGGGGACCACGGAAACCCGATCAGGCTGTAAGCCAAAACCAAGAGCACTATTGACCCGACGACGACATACATGCGGTCGTGCTCCTCTGCAAATCCAAAGATTGAGAAGCCGACACGGGCAACCGGAGTCGCGATGAGCACCAGCAGTCCTAACTGGATGATGCCCCTACCCCGCAGGGCGAGCGCATCACGGAGGATGCTGCCGACGCTACGAAGGTCTGAAGGGTCGCCACGGAACACCCCGGTATTCGGCGGGGGAATGGCCATGCCGCACAGATAAATAGCCCCGCCAAACAATACAATAAGCGCAGAAAGCAGCACACCAGCGCGGAGGGGGTTTCCCAATAACCAATTCCATCCGTCTATCGGTCCAACTTCGGTCACTGGCCATATCAAATCCTCCCCGAAAGCCCCTTATAGAGCATCTCGATTCCCAGAACCACGGTCATGATACTGAACACCCGGCGCAACCACTTGGTGTCCGCTTTGACCAGAACCCGCGTGCCCAGCAACGATCCCGCAAGAACGCCCAGCACCACGGGCATGGAAATGTCGTTTGTGCGGCTCATCTGGAAAAGCAGTCACGGCTTGGTTTTGTACCGCCCCGCAATGTTGCCGGTCTGACTGCAGAAATACCGAACTTGGGTGGACCGCATGCCCGATAGACGGTTACTGAGGTTCCGATGCGTCGAAAGGGTTAAGTTGTTATAATTCGCAGGAGGATGATCCTTTCAGTAGCACCTTCAGGGGACTTGTGGCTCCCGAATCACCGGCATCCTCGCTGGCGCGTCCTTGTGATCGTCCTGGCGATCTGTGGGTTGACCGTTAGTTTGGCCACCCGGACCTTCCGCCTTACACTTCCCCAAAGCCCGACGGCCCAGTCCGATTCGGCACGAGCGATGCGGCAACATATGGATCGTGATGCCGCCAAATGGACCAGTCCCATCCCGGTCTTAACCACTCTGCCGGTTCCGGTGTTCTATCCGCGCTTCGCGCCAGCCGGGCCCCCACTGCCCAGCGTTCTTTTCGACGAGAGTCTCTCCAATCGTCCGCCTCCTTCCTGCTAGTCGTTTCGTCCCTCAATTGCAGCTAGCCAAGATCACGAACTCCACCTCGGTCATTAGCCATTGACCGAGATGAAAGAGCCCCATGCATTTGAGCGAGCGTCGGGTGAGTTCAAACCGGCTCCGGTCGAGGCTCGGAAAGTGCGAGGTTTCATTTCGCGGATTCCAGACAAACCGGGCTGCCTTCTTGGGAGAGGCCATGAAAAAAAGTTTGACGGTGTTAGGTCTTACGTTGACCACCCTGCTGATCTATTTGCACGCCGACACAAAGAGAGAGTCCAAAGATCGATACCAAACGGCCACAGTCGTCAGCGTGGATAAGCATGTGTCCGAATCGAACTACGTGGGCGGCAGCCCAAGCGATGCCCCGTTGCAAGCGGAAGACTACAGTTACGACATCGGCATTCGTTTGAACTGCAACATCTACATCGGTCGCTATGAATCAGCGACGGATTATTTGCCTTCAGTCTTTTCTCCCAAGCACGCGGTAGACATGCGACTTCAGAAACACGCCATGTATGTCAGCCTGCCCGAGAGCGATCGAGAGGTGAAGATGGGCATCGTGGGGCACAGGCGAGTCAAGGAAGAAGGCTGCACGGCGAACAGTTGAGCTCGGGACGGGACTGTGCAGACCAGCACAGTCCCGGGGAGGGCTATAGGGATTGAAGAAAGTATCCCCACACAAAAGGTTGAACCGACGAACGGTAAGCAGAAGTTTGTGAGCATCACGGCAGTCGTTGCGGCAGTGTGCATCGTGGCGCTGCTGCGACCTCCGACGAAAACGGCGGAGGCTGATCCGCACGACGACGCTTTGCTTCGGCCGGTTGCAGTGGCACTGGTCAAGCGAAGACCGATTGTGAACTCGCTTACTCTTTCGGGAGCCTTTCGGCCGTACCAGCAAGTGGATGTTCACGCCAAAGTGGCGGGGTTCATCCGAAAGATTTACGTGGATGTAGGGGACCATGTGAAGACGGGGCAGGTGCTGGCGATCCTGGAGGTCCCCGAATTGAGCGCCCAGGTCGCAGGAGCGAAGGCGGACATACAGCGTTACCAGGACGCAATTCGCCGTTCCCAAAGCGAAATTCAGCGCGCGGAATCCACCTACACCGCCTACCACGCCGCCTACAGCCGGTTGAAACAGGCTTCGGAATCCCGCCCAGGCTTGATTGCAGAGCAAGAGCTGGACGATTCCATGGCTAAGGACAAAGAATCCGAGGCTCAGACCGAAAGCGCTCGTGCTGCGCTGGCCGAGTCGCAGAGCCAGCTGGTGTCAGCGCGGACAGACCTCGACCGATTGTCAGCTCTCGAAGCATATTCCCACATCACGGCCCCGTTCGCTGGAGTAGTCAGCAAGCGGTATGCCGATACCGGCGCCTTGATTCAGGCCGGCACATCTTCGAGTACTCAGGCCTTGCCCGTGGTGCAATTGGCAGAATGGTCCAAGCTGCGCCTGGTCGTGCCGGTGCCCGAGTCCGCTGTACCGCAGATTCATTTGGGTTCCGTTGTACAGGTACGCGTCGGAGCCCTGAATCGAACTTTTGAAGGCCGCGTCGCGCGCTTCGCCGACGCGCTCGATTCGCAGACCCGGACTATGGAAACCGAGATCGACGTGGAGAATCGGAATGGAACACTGGTCGATGGTATGTACGCCGAGACTAGCCTAATCCTGAGCGAGAAGGATGGTGTGCTGACGGTGCCGATACAGACGGTGCAACGTGAAGAGTCTGGAGCCAGTGTGTTGATGGTGGATCGTGAGGGGCGCGTACAAGAGCGGCCCGTCAAGTTGGGAGCGGAGGGAAATGACCAAGTGGAAATTCTTTCTGGATTGTCGGAGGGCGATCACGTCGTGATCGGGAATCGAAGTGAATTGCGGCCCGGCGAAAAGGTCCACCCGAAGCCGGTGGAAGACAAGACGGGCAATGCGGAGGCAGGTCTCTAATGTCTCGCTTTGCCATCAACAATCCCTATTTCATCATCGTCTGCTGTTTGGTGATCGCGATCGTGGGCACGACCGTATTGGTGCGCATGCCGGTGGACTTGTTTCCGCCAATCAACATCCCCGTGGTTGTAGTGGCCACGTTCTATTCGGGCATGCCGCCCGAGCAGATCGAGACTGACATCACGGGCCGCTTCGAGCGCTTCTTCACCTTAGGCAGCAACATTGACCATATCGAATCGCGGTCCTTGCCGGGTGTCAGCCTGATCAAGATTTATTTTCAGTCCGGCACAGATCCTGACGCCGATCTCAGCGAAATCTCAAACCTTGCGCTGGCGGATCTGCGAAAACTTCCGCCGGGAACCCTGCCACCCGTGGTTTTGAAGTTTGATGCTTCCAGTCTGCCCGTCTGCCTCATTACTCTGAAGGGTCAGGGACTGAACGAGACGCAGCTACGCGACCTAGGTCAGTACAACGTGCGCAACCAAGTCGCGAACGTACCTGGCGCCTCTGTTCCGCAACCGTTTGGCGGCCGCTACCGGCAGATCATGGTCTACGTCGACCCCCTGAAGTTGCAGGCCCATGAACTCAGCGTGATGGATGTAGTCCGCACGGTGAATGACAGCAACCTGATTCTGCCCGCCGGCGATGTGAAAATCGGTCCGATCGACTACAACCTGTACACCAATAGCCAACTTCCGTCCACCGAGGAAATCGATCGTCTCCCCTTGAAGACCGTGGGAAACGCTTCCGTTCTTGTACGAGACGTGGGGAAGGCACTGGACGCCCAGTCCATCCAAACTAACGTCGTCCGTGTCGATGGACAGCCCTCTGTCTATTTGCCCATTCTCAAACAAGGGGGCGACACAAACACGATCGCTGTGGTGAACGGCATTAAGAACGCCGTGAGCGACTTGACCGATGTGCCCCGGCAGCTCGTGGCTAAAGTTGTATTCGATCAGTCTACCTTCGTGAAGAAGGCGATTGAGAATCTGTTGCATGAGGGCGCGATTGGACTGATTCTCACTGGGTTGATGATTCTGCTTTTCCTGGGAAGTATGCGAGCCACGGCGGCGGTATTTCTGTCGATTCCGCTTTCAGCACTGGCTGCGTTCCTCGCCCTTAGCGCACTCGGCGGTACGGTCAACACTATGGTGCTAGGCGGGCTGGCGCTGGCGTTCTCACGGCTGATCGATAACTCGGTGGTTGTCCTGGAGAACATCTTTCGTCATATGGAAATGGGTGAGCCGCCAGAGATCGCTGCGGAAAAAGGAGGCCAGGAGGTTGCGCTGCCCGTACTAGCGGCGACGCTGACGACCGTCGTGGTTTTCTTTCCGGTCGTGTTTCTCTATGGGGTCAGCCGCTTTCTCTTCATCGCCCTGGCCACCGCAGTTGTACTTTCGATGCTGGCGTCGTTCTTTGTTGCTATGACGGTGGTGCCATTGTTTTGCGCGAAGTGGATCAAGTCGCCTCACCTGACTCACGAGCACGTGATCTCTGAATCCCGCTTTGGCCACCTTGTTGCAGGCTTCAATCGCTATTTCGAGAGACTAGTTCGCTCCTACGATCGCACGGCGGGACGAGCTCTGCTTCGGCCAGCGGCGACTACAGTGGGATTGGTCGGCGTAGCCCTGCTAAGTCTCTCCCTGTACCCGCTGCTCGGCGTTGCCTATTTTCCACGCACGGATCCGGGTCAGTTTGTGATCAACGTGAAAGCTCCCTCGGGAACGCGGCTTGAGCTGACAGAACAGGACGTAAAGCAAGTAGAAGGTGAGATCCGGCAGATCGTGCCGCCCAACGAATTGGGCATGATTGTTTCCAATATCGGGGTGACGCCCGGTTTCTCCGCCATCTACACTCCAAATTCGGCAGAACATACCGCTTTCGTTCAGGTGAGCCTGAAGGAGGGGCACAAAGTCGGCAGCTATGAGTACATGAACCGGGTGCGTTCGGCCTTGCGTAATGACCTGCCCGAAGTGAGCGCGTATTTCCAATCGGGCGGATTGGTGGATTCAGTTCTGAATCTCGGGCTGCCGGCGCCGATTGATGTGCAGATTAGCGGGATGAACCTGGATAAGACCTACCGGACCGCCAGTGGCATTGCGGGCCAGATTCGCCATCTTCCCGGAGTCAGCGACGTGCTCATTCCACAGGATGTGGACTATCCTGCGCTGCGCATCAATATCGATCGTCAAAGGGCCAGTCTCGTGGGACTCAGCCAAAAAGAAGTGGTCAACAACGTCATCACCGCCCTGACCTCGAACCAGATGATCGCTCCCAGCTACTGGGTCGATCCCAAGAGCGGCAATGACTACCTGTTGACCGTGCAGTATCCAGAAAGCGAAGTGCAGTCACTCAATGATCTGAAGCAGATTCCCATTCGGGCGCCAGCCAGTGAGCGCACCACTCAACTGGATTCCGTCGCGAATATCGCCCCGATCCTATCGCCCACGGAAGTTGATCATTACCAGCTACGGCGTGTCATTGATGTGTATGTTGCTCCCAAGAACGAAGACTTGGGAAAGCTGACGAGCTCCATTGAACAAATTGTTGCGCAAACCAAGGTGCCAGAAGGCGTTCGAATCAACCTGAGGGGCTCGGTGCAGGGTATGCGTTCTTCCTTCAAGAGTTTCGGAATTGGTCTTCTGTTGTCGGTGGCATTGGTTTACCTGATCTTGGTGGCCCAGTTCGAGTCGTTTCTTGATCCGTTCATTATTCTCTTTGCTATTCCACCGGGACTCGCCGGAGTACTGTTCATACTGCTACTTACAGGAACAACACTGAACACTATGTCGCTGATGGGGCTGGTGATGATGGTGGGCATCGTGGTCTCGAACAGCATTCTGATTGTTGATTTCTCTCGCAGCTTGTGGCGTCAGGGCACGCCACTGAGAGAAGCGGTGGCAGTGGCAAGCCGAATTCGTCTGCGTCCCGTACTTATGACTTCTTTGGCCACCGTCAGCGGGTTGATCCCAATGGCTTTGAAGCTGGGTACTGGCGCAGAAGCGTATGCTCCCTTGGCGCGTGCAATTATCGGAGGCCTGGCGCTGTCCGTAGTAGTCACGGTCTACCTCGTCCCCGGTGCCTACCTCTGGTTCCACCAAAAAGAAGAGCAGCCTCTGCAGGAGACATCGGCGTGAGCAGAAAATGGATCATTCTGGCGTACTTGGTCAGTTGCACCCTAACTTGCCTCGGCCAGTCGACGCTGGTCGTACAGAACCCAACCGACGCGCCGCTCGGTGCGTTTTCCAGTTCTCAACCGGACGAGGAGAGTCCGCACCGCGCGCGAAACGGTGCGAGTCAACAGATTCCAAGGGTTGTCATCCACCTCTCCGTGAAAGACGCGGAGACGATTGCCCTGAAGAACAATCCCGTTATCTCAGTAGCACGGCTGAATGCATTGGCTTCGCAACAGGTGACACGAGAAGCGCGCTCCGCCTTGTGGCCACAGGCCTACGCCAACATGACGGCAGTTGATGCGCGCAACAACAGCCGTATCACTGCCGGAGGCTTGAACAATCCGATCATCTATACAAGGGCCGCCGGAGGCGCAACCGTAAGCCAGCTGATCACAGATTTTGGGCATACCACGAACTTGGTGACGAGCGCGCGCCTTCAAGCCAACGCAGACGAACAGAATGCGGCCGCAACCAAGAATGACGTTCTGCTGGCAGTAGACCAGGCTTTCTACATTGCCCTGCAAACCCATGCCGTTCTCAGAGTGACGGAGCAGACCGTCGCCTCGCGGCAGTTGCTCGCGGATCAGGTATCCGCACTCACTAAGAGCAAGCTCAAGTCAGACCTGGATTTGAGCTTTGCCAACGTGAACCTTGCTCAGGCCAAGCTCCTGTACCTGGATGCGCTAAACAACGAAAAGGCTGCAATTGCAAGCCTTTCGGCGATTCTCGGCTATCCGACTCTTGAGAATTTCGAACTCGTGAACGACACCGAACCGTTGACTCCTCCGCCGGCGGACCTGGATCCGCTGATTGCTGATGCCTTCGCCAAGCGTCCCGAAATCCTGGCTCTGGAGTTCGAGTCGGAGTCTGCGGAGCGTTTGCACCAAGCGGACCGCGACCAGATGTACCCGACAATCAGCGCTCTGGCCGCATACGGAGACTCTCCGGTCCGAGATGATCGCGTCTACGGTCCGTATGGGGCGGTCGGAGTGAATGTCCAGATTCCCGTCTTTAACGGATTCCTCTTTTCTGCCAAGTCGCGCGAGACCGACCTGCGAGCACAGGCCGCACGGCAGCGGCTTGTGGACCTGCGAAACCGCATCTCACGGGATGTGCGAACCAGTTGGCTCGCCGCCAACACGGCCTTCGACCGCGTCACTGTGAGCGAACAACTGCTGGCCCAAGCGAATCAGGCTCTCGATCTCGCGCAGACGCGCTACAAACTCGGTCTTAGTTCGATTGTTGAATTGAGTCAGGCCCAGCTTCAGCAGACACAGGCCGAAATCGGAAACGCCCAAGCGGGATATGAGTATCGCCTTGCGCTATCCGTGCTGCGCTATCAAACCATTGGCCTCTGAGACGGGACGAATGAAGACCTGGATGAAGTTCTGGTTGTTCGTTCTCGCACTTCTCACAGTGTGCGCGTCCGCCCAAGAGACGCTTAAGGTATCGGTGGCAAATAACGTTGCATTAGTTCCAGTACGAGTAAATGGCCGAAATCTCCTCTTCGTGCTTGATACAGGAAGCGAGCGTTCTGCAATTGATGCAGCACTCGTGACGCCGCTGGGTTTGAAGAGCGTTGGCGATGTACAGATCCTGAGAAACTACCGCGTACAAGAAACCAGCGCAGCTGAAGCCGGAACCCTAGGCATCGGCAGACGTGTATTCGAACACAGTCTTTTGACCCTCGTTAATACGGAGGCTCCCTCCCGCGCACTCGGTACTAAGGTGGACGGAATCTTGGGCAATGACATCCTCGGAGAAATCAGCTTCAAACTGAATTACTCGAAACAGGAACTTGTTTTGGCCCCACTGTCTCAGTTCGGAAGCCTTGCCGCCCCGGTGCAACTGCGACGCTCTCGGGACCAGTTTTTTGTCCCCGTCCAGATCATGTCTCTCCCGGCAAACCTGCTGCTCGATACCGGCGCAAATTCGACAAACCTGTCTTGGGGAACTTGGCAACAGCTATCTCAGAGATGGACACCCACTTCGATCATCGACGGTGTCGTTCGTGCGGGTCTTCCTACTCCGCCGGCGTTTCTAATTTGTCTCCCCAATGTATCAGTCGGGAGCGTCACCATTGCAGACCAGGTAGTGCGGATACAGCGCCCGGTGGAAACCGGCGCATTTTCAACTGAACAGTTTGCCGGAATCTTAGGTTCCGAAATCTTACGCGAGTTTGAAATAACGTTCGATCTCAAACACGACCGTATTTTTCTGAAGAAGGATTATCACTTCAGACCCGACCCCTTTCGCTATACGACCATCGGTATACAATTCGCACGAAATGGCCAAGGCGAGTATTCCGTGATGTCTGTGTGGAAGAACTCTCCCGCCGACGAAGCTGGAGTAATGATCGGCGACAAAATCAAGACGATTAACGGTGAACCAGCAGCGCCCATGAGTACCGAACAGGTGTCCGGCAGACTGCATGGAGCGGAGGGAACTCGTGTGAACCTGACCACCGAACGTGACGGCAAGCCCTCTGCCCTAGCATTGCGAACCCGCCAACTGCTCTGCGGGCACACAAGCGAACACCGTGCGGAAACTAAGTCGCCGAGGTAGTGCTAGTCTTTCTGCCCGTTCTCCTTGTCTGAATGAGGCTTGTCTATTAGGTCGAGCCCGTTTGCCACGGGACTCAAGAAACCCCAGCCCGGCACAGAGGAGAGGTCGAAGGAGGAAAGCAATCAAAATCGCGGCTTCGCACTTTCGCAATAATTCTGTTAGGCGGTGTCCTTTGCCTAAACGTCTCAGCGCGCTGCGAGGGCGCAAGAGCCGACCACCGCGCTCACACGGCAGGAGGTTCTCGATCGCCGGGCAGTGGCGCTCCGGGACCGCGAAAGATTGCAGCGCGTCGATACGGTGCATATCCGTGGTAGACTGGGGGGTTGAAGGGAACGTACGAGCGGTGGACGACCTCCCGCGGTCAACTTCACATGACGATCGACATCGCGGATTTGTTTCGCCAGGAGAGCATCTTCGACGGACAAAAAGCTTGGATGCTCGATTCAAGCGGAATGGCCCACGAACGCTCCAACGGCATCTTGAAGGTGTGGTCAGTGCTGCTTACGAAGCAAGCAATTCGTTTCTCTTCCCGGGCGCTTCCCCGGCCACGTGGATTTTTTGGGCGAAGACACCACGCAGGATGCATACGTGGTTCGATTCGAGCCGGATAGCGGCAGGCCCATAACCGTTTCTCTCGACAAGACCACTTTCCTTCCTAAACAGGAGAAATCCGTACACCGATGGGCGTCCGCACGATGACGTTCTCTGCGTGGCGGGAGTTTTCCGGAGTCAAATTCCCGGGGATATTCGAGCAGTCCATAGGTGACCCGAAATTCGACCTCGTAGTCAGTGTCGAGCAAGTGCAGATCAACGAGAGATTTACCCCGGCGCTGTTCGAAAAGCCAGAGGAAACAGCAGCACCGATTCGTTTCGCAGGCAGCGCTCACGAGGTGATAACTCCGATCGAGGGGTACTCCGAATAGGTCTTTATTCCAGTTCGCGTGAACGTTGCCGAGGTGGGCTGGTTCCTCTTTGATAGTGGCGCGAACGAATCTGTCATCAGCAGACCGTGGGCAGAGAGGATTGGGCTTGTCTCCCAGGGCGCGTTAGGAACGAAAGGAGCTGCCACTTCGACCGAGGTGGGTTTGGCGAAGAACCTCGCTTTGGGTCTGCCGGGCGTGGACATTCCGACACACACTGTCGCGGTCGAGGATCTCTCGTGGGTGCAACACACTCTTGGCCGGAGACTCGAGGGACTTCTCGGCTACGACGTTATTAGTCGCTTGGTCGTGCGGGTTGATTACCGGCACCAAGAGCTCACACTGTATGATCCAGTGACATTTAAGCCCGATGGGCGGGGCAACGCTTTCCCTTTGACGTTCTCGGCAACGTGCCACGCGTGGCCGCACAAATCACGATTCCTAGTCGGACGCCGATCAATGGCCAGTGTTTGATTGACTCGGGGGCGGGCGGCTTCGCATTGGCGGCACCCTTCGTCAGGGCGAATCGAGCGCTCGAATCGGCTCGCAAGACGATTGCGACCTCTGTTTCCGGTGCCGGTGGCGGGTCGAAAGCGCTCACAGGTCGTATTGAGGGCTTGCAGCTTAGACCGTATATTCTGCGCCGACCGATAACCATCTTTTCGCAGGAAGACACAAAAGGGCTCCTTGCCAGCCCCGACGTCAGCGCTCTGATTGGAGGCAGAATCCTTAGCCGCTTCACTGTGACCCTCGATTATCCACATCAGCGAATACTGCTCGAGCCGAATACGCGTTTCGGCGATCCTTTTCGTGCCGATGGAAGCGGCCTGTCGCTGCCCGCAGGAGGGCCAGATTACCGCCAGTTCGAAATCGCTGACGTAGAACCGGGTTCACCCGGGGCTGCCGCGGGGTTACATGAAAGGAGAGACGTCCTCACGGAGATTGACGGTCAACGCGCCAGCAATTTAGATCTCAACAAAGTTGAGACGACGCTCCGAGGATCGGGGCGCACCGTTCACCTGACGATTGACCGGGCGGGCGAAGTTTCTAAGGTGAGTTTAAAGCTGGCTGAGCGCATCTAGTCCAGGTTTTCGCGAATTGCTTCTTCCGGACAGCGGCCAACACGACCCAACGACAGAGAGGGGAATCGGCCAGATTTATGGGGTTCCGTTGATGTTGAGCTTCCCCTGGTCGTGAGGTGCTACCTGGACTCCCTTCACTGAAGGCTTTGTCGTAAGGACAGATGTTCCGGAAAACGAAGAATTACGCGACTTTCTTCCGGCTCAAGGATCCCTTAAATTCACGCAATTGTAACATAGCGTTCATTTGCTCGTAACGTTCGGCGGGTTACGATCAGAATTCGCCTAGCAAGTTGTGTGTTCAGATTCCTAGTACCCTTTGTTTGCTGTTCATCTAATCATGAGGAGAAGAGAAATGAAGCGAGTCCTGGCTTTAGCGCTTTCGCTTACGCTGTCTGCGTTTGCGGCGCAAGCCCAGCAAAGTACGGCAACTGCTACCGCCAAGACCACGAAGAAAAAGGCGGTCCAGAAAACCGATCCGGCTGTTGCTGCTCAGCTGAATGAGCTAAAACAAGCCATTGATGCGCAGCAGCAGCAGATACGGCAGTTGAGTGATCAGGTGCAAAGCCGCGATCAGCAAATTCAGCAGCTCCAACAGAACCTAGATCAGGTTCGGTCCACGGCCACAGCAGCTCAAAGTGATGCCGTATCGGCGAAGAGTGCAGCTGGTCAGCAGCAGCAGGCGCTTGGTCAGGTGCAGGGTGACGTTTCCGATGTGAAGACAGCTCTCACAAACACAGCCTTGACCTTACAGGAGGAACAGAAGAAGCCGAAACCCGACTCAATCGAATTGGCGGGAGGTAAGATCAAAATCGGTGCGCTTTTCTATGGTGATTACGCGATGTACTACAAGACGGGTTTCGGCCCGCAGTTCCTTACCCAGATAAATCAGCCGGGACCTGGAAATGACCACTACAATACATTTGATGTTAGTCGAGCGTACATCAACTTCTTTTTCTCGCCTTCGGATGCAATAACGTTTCGAGTAACGCCCAACATCTATCGACAAATTGGCGCAGCGCCGGCTACCAAGTTCGGCGCCGTGAGTGGGATAGGCGCAAACACCGACGGTGAGCTGGCTTTTCGGCTTAAATATGCGTACATGGACTGGAATAAGGTTTTTGCTGGCAGCGACGCTCTCAAGGAAGATAAGCTCACAATTGGTCAGCAGCAAAATCCGTTGGTTGATTGGGAGGAAAACCTCTACGGCTACAGGTGGGTTAACTTAACACCGTGGAACTACCTGAGCCTCAGTTCTAGCCAAGTTGGCGTGTCGATCCACGGTCCGATCAAGTTTGGAGGTAAACAATATTTGGATTACGGAGTGGGTGTATTCAACAATGCGTCATTTCGGCAGCTGGAGCAATCGGAACAGAAGCAAGGTATGGCCCGAATTTCGTTTTATCCGCTTGGTGCCAAGTCGAACTATGAAGGGCTTGGCCTGACGACGTTCGGAGACTACGGTTACAAGAACGTAACTCCTGACACTGGTGGCACCGGTGCGGCCCGACCAGTTTATCGTATGGCAGCTCTGGCCCATTATCAACTACCTAACGGTGCCCTCATCGCTTACGAGTATGACTACGGACGAAATGCATTCAACACTGGTAACTTGTTCTCGGGCAGCGGACCGGCCGATGAATTTGGAATTGCAACAACTCCTACGGCTTTCGCGAACTTTGATGCGTTAGCAAAAGCGCTGCAGAACGCTGATGGAACCATTCAACAAGGTTGGGACCTGTTTGGGCGTCTCCCGCTTGCGAGAAAATCCCGGTTGTCGCTATTTGGGATGTACCAGTTCTTCAAGCCCAATACAAGGGTACGTGTGAATCCGCTGGACTTTGAACGCGTAGTCGCAGGTATCAGCTACAAGTACAACTCGCATCTGCGATTTGCGGTCGATAGCCAGAATCTGTTCTTCCGTCATAGTCAATTCACCTTCCCATCCTCTGAGCTCGCATTATTTAACCCCAAGCTGGCAGCCGCGAATCCTAACGGGATTCTCAACGCGGTGCCGAAGGACACGCAGGCTGTGTTCGTGAATGTGGAGTTCAGCTTCTAGGGTGGGGCACAGGCGGCCGGATCGACAACGGAGAAGCAGGTTCGCCTCCGCCGTGGGTGTAAGACCAGTGCCGAACTGGTGCGGGTGCTAGCCCAGGCAGTTCCAGACGACATGAATCTAGTAAGGCCGAGGAGCTTTACTCTACGTTGCGTTGCGTACGGCGGTCCGTTTCTTGGACCGCCGCCTGGCTTTTGGGGGGTAGATTCCGTGATGCTGTGCAGCGCAGGAGAATGGCACACGAATAGTTTTTGTCCTCACAAATCACGGTGGTTCTGGTGCCCGCAACATCATTATCGATGAGCGAGGTGGCGCAGCCGCGCAGGAAATGAGGCATGTACTCACATTCGCAACAGGTCTGCCAGGCCAGAACGCAAAGTGGGAGCAGCGAAACATCGCATGTTCCGGAGACCTGCCCGTCGCGAAAGCGGCATCACAGTTTGCCCAGAGGACATTGCGATTTCACTGTGGGGAAGGGAAACTCGTTCCTTGCGACGGCTCGAGTCTTCGTCGCTCCACTCCCCAATGGCTGGACTTTGTCGGTGTCTGCAGACTGCCCGATACTATGCCGTTGTGTTTCGTCTGAGGCTGATCCTAAGCGCACCTGCTGCGAGAGTAAGCTTACCTAATGAGAATGTCGATAAAAACCCCCTACCCTGATTTGTCTAACAGTCATTACCTGCATTAGCCCTGTCTGGGCTTCCCCGAGTGCCGGCAACCAAAATGTTGGGCTGCCAACAATGATCAGCTGACGATCTCTCTTGAATTCCTTACACCGGATCTTGCTTTCTGTCTGTGATCGCTTGTGAGCATGAGTACAGATTTGCCCCGAGATTGCCGAACGGGCAAAAGTGGTGATCTCGATCACCCTCCAGTAGACGGCGGACGCCGGTGGCGACTAACTATTTGCATCCTTACTTCTTCTCCGCTCGGAGTTCGTAGATATATCTGCTTCTTCTCGATTCGGACCTCAACCGGATGGCTTGGAGTCCACGTGGCAGGGAAGTAGTCGATCTCAGTTTCATAGTAACCAACATAAACCATGCTGCCGATCTGAACGGAGACTCGATAAGCCCATAAGGGACTCCGCAGAGGAGCATCTGTAGTTTTTCTCACAAAAGTATTTGCCGGCTCCTGCCGTTCAACTGAGATGATCGTCCCAGTTTGGTAAATCTTTGCCTCGTCTGCGACCCCGAACGACGACAAGAGTCCACACACAAGTAGTAGAAAATCGAACTTTCGTCTTTTCATGTCTCCCTCCGTAGGCTCGAGCGCTGAGGATGCAACTTGGGCAGGTTTTCGCTGTCCACGCGGAGCCTCCAATCGTCATTGGTTTCAGATCTGCTCCTAACGCGACTGACCACCATTTTGCGCCTCGCCATCGTCTACAGCTGGTCACTTGTGCACGGCTAGGGTCTGACGCTACGGCCCGTGGCAAAATCGAGATCCGCCTTGGCGCGCTCGTAATCAAACTGTGTGCGCGCCAGATTCGTTTCGGCTTTCGCGGCCGCGGCTTGTGCTGTCACCACCTCCAGGAAGGAACTCAATTGCACACGGTAACGAGCCTGGACCAAAGTAAGCGCCTGTTGAGCGGCTTTTCGCTGTTCGTCCGCTGCTCGGATTCGCTCTGATAGGTCCTGCAGTTCATAGTAGGCCTGCGACACCTGCAAACGGATTTGCTGCTGTAACTCCTCGTTTGCAGCCGTTGCGCCCTGAAGCTCGGCCCGCGCTTCCTCCCGCTCCGCTTTTAGCCTTCCTCCGGTGAAGATGGGAACCAGCAGCCCCAGCGCACCGACACCGTGGCGCTGTTCCTCCTTGACAGTCGTGCCATTGAAGCGGCCCTGGCCACCGGCCCCAAAACCGTTAATGTTTGGGAGGCTCTGGGCGCGCGCGAGGTCGAGATTCTCCGACAAGGCAGTAATCTTGAATTGAAGTGCTTGAATGTCAGGTCGATCTTTCAAGCCTGACTGCACTATATCGTCCAAAGGCGGCCACGAGAGCGTCTCCGTTTTCGGATTCTGCAACTCGTAAGCCTGCGATGCGGTTAACACCCATGGCAGCCCGCAGCGCTGCAAAAGCCGTATTAATCGCGTTCTGAGTCTGAATCAGACCGCCCTGTGCTTCGGCCAGGTTCGCTTCTGCCAGGTTGAGCTCAAGTTGCGATCCCAAGCCTGCGCGGTAATAGGCTTGCGCCCTGTCCCGTGTCAAACTCCTGTCTTCGACGATCTGTTTGGCAACTCGTTCGAGCTGTAGCGCCTCAAGAACAGAGAAATAGCCGTGCCGCGCCCCCAGACAATGCGCTGTTCCTCCTCGACTTCCTGCAGGCGTGTACTTTCGGCAAGGGCGCGCTCCAAGGCGACGAAGTGCCTGATCCGCCCGAAGTCGAATATGGTTTGATACAGATTCCCAGAATAAGCAGTGTTACGAAAGAAAGGAGAAGCGGGAAAACCGGGAAGCCCGAGCGCGCCTGTGGCTCCGGAGAGGCCGACCTTCCCGATGCCACCTGAAACTCAGTTGCGGGTAGTAGCTGGCCCGCGCCTCTTTTACCCTCGCCTCAGCCGCCAATACAGCCGCTTCCGCTTGTTTTACAGCTGGATGTCTTTTGAGTGCGATGCGAATCGCATCGTCCAATGAAAGTGGCTGCACAGCACTTAGCTGGGACGAAGCACCCGTCTGTGCGAGACCTCGATGTGGCAAAGCTAAAACAAGAAGCAGCAGCACGGCCGCGTGTCGCATCATTTTGGACTTGGCTCCCCGGGAAATCAATTCAGGGCTCGTTTTTGACCGCTTTAACCGATAATCCTTCCTGCAAGTTTGCGGTCGTCGCTAGCACGATACGCTCGTCGCCCCGCAAGCCCCTCAACTGGATCAGTTTTCCGTCATCGAGTCCTGTTTCGATAGCGACCTTCTGCACACGGTTCTGAGCTACTGTGTACACAAACGGATGTCCTTCGGCATCGCGGTGGACGGCCTGGTCCGGAACAAACAATGCACCAGATTCGGCACTCAGCTCCAGCTTCGCCGTTCCGTACATTCCCGATAAAATGTGGCGGTCTGGATTAGGAAGATCGGCTTCCGTCTTCATCGTGCGAGTCTGCGTATCCAAGGCATCGGCCAGCCTCGTATAGGTGACTTCCTTTAGTGACTCGTCCGCCTGCGCATGTCTTTCAACGGCTTGGGCTTCTTCCACTGCAGCCTGTGCGCTTTGATACTCCTTTTCTATTTCCGGCACTTCGACAAGAGCCAGCGCCTGGCCCTTTTTCACACGGTCCCCCTTGTCGACGTTGATCCATTGCAAATAGCCGGCGACCTTGGAATATAGCGTCGCCTCGTTCAGCGCCTCCACCGAGACCGGCAGCGTTAGAGATAGGATTGCTGGCTTGCGGAGGGGCTCGACCACCGTTACCAGGGGCAGCGCGTCTGCTGTGCCTGATGATGCTCCGGGATCCGACTTGCCCGCATCTGCGCTACGGAGGGCGCGGACCACTGCCCACACCAGCAGACCTCCGAGGAACAGAACGGGGGTCCAGACCTTCGGCTTCATCGCCCAAAAGTAGCGTTCAGCCACGACGCGTCCTCCTCGAAATCGTGAGATCTCGCCAAAGTCTCTTCATACCTGTGGAGCAGTTTCTGCTTTCCTTTCCTTCAGAGTGAGATACAGTGCGGGAACTACGAAAAGCGTCAGGGCAGTTGACGCCGCCAGTCCGCCTACTACGGCTCGCGCCAATGGAACATTCGCCTCTGCCCCCGTGCCCAGTTTGAAGGCCATCGGGAGCAGACCCGCGATGGCCGCGATCGATGTCATGAGAATTGGGCGCAGTCGAATACCGCTCGCGCGGACTACAGCCTCATGCAGCGGCATGCCCTCAGAGCTTAGCCGATTGGCGAATTCGACCAGCAGCACGCTGTTCGAAACAGCAATTCCTACCATAAAGATTGTTCCGATGTAGGACTGAATGTTCACCGTGGTACCAGTCACGAGGAGGATTGCAACAACCCCAACCAGCCCAAGCGGCACCGCGAAGAGAATGATCAAAGGATCGAGGAACGAGCGAAATTGGGCGACCATTACCAAGTAGACTAGGCCAACCGCCATCAATAACCCGAAGCCCAGGCCTGAAAACGATTCCCTCATGCTCTGGACTTCACCTCGCATCTCGACCCTATAGCCCGCCGGAAGGCTGAGCTTGTCCAGGCGCTTCTGGATATCGGCCGCAACCGATGCCACATCCTGACCGCTGACATTCGCGTAAATATCCGTCACACGCGTGATGTTCCGGTGTTCGACTTCTAGCGGTGTCACCCCATGGGTAATCTTGGCGATGTTTCTAACCAGTGTTGCTGGCCGCGGTGTTTCGCCGGGAGGGCGAGGATCGGTTAGGGGAATGTTCTCTAGGGTCGATTTGTCCCGGATTTCATCCTCCGTATATTGAGCTCCCAGGAAGTAGTGGTTGCCGTTCTTTTCGTCAATCCAGAAGCTAGGCAGAAAGTTGACACTCGAATTAAGCGCCGTCACGACATTCTGAACCACATCCTGCTGAGTCAAGCCAACGTACGCGGCTTTGACTCGGTCAACATCGATATTGAAAACCGGGTAGTCGAGTTTTTGCTGGATCCGCACATCGGCTGTGCCGAGAATCTGCCGCACCTGAGCTTCGATGTTCTGGGCAATGTCGTGAGCTACTGTCAAACTGTTACCGATAACTTGAATGTCCACGGGGGAGGGCAATCCATTGTTGAGTGCCGCACTCAGCAGGCCTCCTGTATCAAACGTGAAACTGACGGCCGGAAACTCTTCAGGAAGTGTGCGGCGTAGAC
>WNFD01001166.1_pt1 | contig 28571 bp, 28 predicted proteins | sample 5400491 | NCBI WGS metagenome assembly WNFD01 (sample SAMN13153343, study PRJNA577476) | soil metagenome | isolation source: 120 cm saprolite under Douglas fir tree site 2 hole 2 replicate 2 | place: USA:California | collected 2015-04-18
TCGGCGCAATGCGAACCCAAACATTCTCAAGCAGATGATGCCGCCAACCCGCTGACGGGAACGCTCCAATAGATCGTATCTTGCGTCTATCCCGTCGAGGACGGCTGTTGAGGAAGGTTTCGGATCGCGCGCTGCGCGGTGAACGCCAACCCAAGGCACCCAACTCCTTCCATGAGAAGGCCAGTGTGAGTCAAGTCTGCTTTTTCTTCTTCCTCCCTGTGGTTTTTTTTGCGTTTGAGCCGAGCCGCCTCTGTCGCCATCCTTCCATCCGCACTCTTTTGTTGAGCGATTTTCGCTCGGTGCAAGTTGGGCGTTCTCGTTTCAGCAGGTGCTGCTACCTGATTATCGACCTCGGCTCCCGTCTCTTCGCACGGGAGTTGGGCCAGGAGTTAGTCGCAGTCACCTGAACTCGGCGGTTGAGCTCGGCTGTTCGGATCCAACTCTACCTTCGCGTGTCCCCGGAGTTCAAGCGCCGCCTCGTCGAGGAAGCGAGAAAGGTGAACAGAACAGTAACTAATTATATTGAGGCGGCGTTATCTGAGTTTTGGACTCTGAAGACTTCCGGTACTTCGCATAGGACGAAGGCGAAGAAGGAGGCGTAAGCACCATAGTCGGCCAGTGCGTCGGCCTTGATCAGTTGGGCGGGACCATCACTCTGGCTTTGGATGTCGCCAAATACGCCCAGCGCTTTCTCTCTCCAGAAGAGAACAGTTTTGATTTCGCGGGCCCTGGAGACGTGGCCACCCGGCGCCGGGAACGCCAAATTTCGCTACGCTGAAAGAATCGCGAGATCCGCTAGGAATTACCGGGACTGTTAATTGCCAGCATTTATTTGGACTAAAATCTCCCTGGCGTGGTTGAAAAAAACATCAGAACAGCGGGCCATGTGCGATGGAAGGGATAGGTGAAATATGGCTCAGCGTTTTCTGTCTGTGGAGTATCGGCTGTTAGCGTCTCTGAGTTTTGATCCGCAAAGTTCTCGGCTTCACAAGAAACAGATCGGGCAAACCGCGCTCAGCATCGAAACCTTCGGCTTTAATGTTCCAGTTTTGATCAAGCTCGAACATCTGACCGAATGCCAAATTTGCTCTTTTGTGATCGCCGACAACCGTCTCACCGAGAACTCGGTGCGAATAACAGGTTATTGGCCAAGTAGCTCAAGGCACTCTCAGTACTCGAACTCGATTTCAGCAGTGAAGTTACGGGCTTCGAGATGGGCCAGATCGACATGATGATCGAGGGCCTCGCGGTAGCCAGACACGGCAAGGACGACCCCACTGATTCGATCCCTGCCTTCGGGGAAAAGCCCAAGGTCACGCGAGCCGGTGACCTCTGGGTTCTGGGCCGCCAACGGGTCTACTGCGAGGCACGAAACGACTCTGTTGCCGAAGAAGAGGAAACCCATGTGATCCAGACTCCATACGGGGCGCAGCGCTTTGAGCGTCGTACTGGCGAAGCTCTCCACGCGGAGCGCGAGGCGCTTGACTTACTGAAATCGCATTCGCGAAACCAGGCTATTGAGGCATCTTCTAAAAGGAGAGCTGCGCTTGCTGAGGAATTCCAGGATTAACCAACGCGATCAACAGCGCCTGTGGCTACTGTGGGCGGCGGACAAAAAGTACATTTCTCGGGAGAAAATAGGCAATCTAGCTCCCACGACTTGGCCTTACCAATCGAGCCTTTGGTTTGTGGTGACGGCCGGGAAGAAATTCGCGAACGCTTGGAGAAAGCGAGGAATGATGATACTACTTCAAATCGCATGCTTTGCAGGTACTGACGATTGAAACGGCAGAAGCGTTTGCAGAGTGGCAGCGCTGCCGCATCCGTGAGGACTGGGGATTTCCTGATTCTCCGGGGATGACCATGGTGCAGCGCTTCACTTCCTGCTACTGCGGCAAGCGCTACAGTTTCGGATACGCTGCTTGCCCCAATCTCGAAGACCAGGCCGACATCTGGAAGCTCTTGAAGCAAGAAGAAATCGGTGTGCAACTGACCGATGGATTCATGAAGGATCCGGAAGCCAGCGCCGTATACGAAGCCGAGGCACTCACAGATCACTCAAGGACGCGCGGACACAAGATGAATCATTCCATTCTGAATTTGTATTTTTTTTTAACTTAGGACTGATAACTTACACTCAATAGGCCCCGTCGCCGCTCAGGACGGCTCCGGGAGTCGCAAGGAGAATCTTAACATCGAGCCAAATGGACCAGGACTGCGAGTAACGCAGATCCAAGCGAACCATGTCATCGAAGCACGTGCGGCTCCGGCCGCTAACTTGCCATAACCCGGTAACGCCCGGCTTGACAGACATCTCGCCGGTCAACACGTTCCAGAACTGGGGAAACTCGTCGAGGCTCGCCTTGCGAAGGAATCTGCCCAGTGGTGTCACGCGCGAATCATTCTTGATCTTGTACACGGCGGACTTGCCCGGTTCCTTGTTCCCGCCGCCCGCCTGACCGACAATAAAACGCTGCACGTACTCTTGATGGATCTTTGGATCGTTGTTCACGTACATGGTGCGGAATTTCAGGCAGTGGAAGCGGGACCCGAACTGGCCAAGCCGCTCTTGCCGGAAGATCACCGGACCTTTGGAGGTCAGCTTGATGGCAATCGCTATGATAGCGAGTACGGAGCTCAGGATAACGAGCAGAGAGGCGCTCCCAAGGACGTCGATGACGCGCTTCACAACTTGCGAAGCGCGCTTCTTCGACGTTCCCCTAGCGAGGTCCGGATAGAACCTCGTGTCGGCAACCGTTTCGCCTCCCTTTCGCCCCAAATTCTCAGGAAAGAGATGGGTAGTCACGACCAGGCTCGACACGACTTTTTGGCTTAGTTCGGCGTGGAGCGCATTCAGAACCTTGGAATGCAGAATCTCGGTGATCGTCTTTTCGCCCTCGAAGGTAACTTCCGTGAAAATGACTCCGAGGATGACGCCCTTCTCATACCAGCCAATCAAATCTGTCTCACGAGTGGATTTCAGCAGCACCGCACTGACGCGGGACATGAAGCGGTCGGCGGTCTTATCCTCGATGAAGGCGCTCGCATCCAACAGCATCAAGACGAATGGCTTGCGGGAACGTTCTGCACGGCGGCGCTCCAACGTCAGCATGCTATGGAAGGATTCTTCCTGGATCACCTCATCACGGGTTTCGAGGAGGGAGCCGACTGCCGAGGCAGCCTTGCGGGTCGTCGAGCGGAGAAGTCCCTGTTCCCAGTGAGCCGGAATTCTTGAGTAGCTGTTTCCCATCAGATTTCAGTCCTCGTAAGACCCAGACCTCCTGACACTAAGCGACCACCGGTTCGAACGAAGGTACTATCACGCGCGGCTGAACCACAGCAGCATGCTTCGGCTGAACCGGATAAACGACGGACCTGTCAATCTCCAGCGCCACAGACCGACGAAGCAGCGAAATCGAGACCACGATGCGTCGGGTTCCCTTGAAACGAATCAGAACGCCTTCGATGCCGCTTAACGCTCCATCCTCAATTCGAACCAGTTGGCCCAGTTCCAGGTAAGGGCAAGGTTCGACGCGCATGCCGGTCGAAACCATTTTCTGAATGGCTTCAATCTCCGATTCCTCAACTGGAATGGGGATGCGGCCCGTTCCGACGACGCTGATGACGCCTGGGGTGATTAGCACAGGAAGGCGGTCGCACACGTTGAACCGGCAAAACAGGTACCCCGGAAACAGGGCCGCCTGTGCTTCTTTGGATCGGCCGCTCCACCGCTTTGCAATCTTGTAAGTCGGAAGAAACGTTTGGTATCCCTTACTAGAAAGCAATACCGCAGTTGAGCTCTCCCAGCGGCTTCTCAGTTGAAGTGCATACCACCGGTCAACATTCGGCTCGGTGTTCATCCTGAATTTGGACCTCCTTACAAGGCGCCCGTTGACGACCTGTTGAAGTACTCACAGTCTGCAGCTAGACTACGACCGCGAAGGACACTCTCGCGGCGGGACCTGGGATGCAAAGCAATCCTCCGGCCATTGCGGGACCCGGAAAGTTGACGGAGGGTCAAAAAAACCGGCTTCTAACCTGCTGAAAGTAAATGGCTTATTTCTGGTATAAGAAATAGAGTGCAGGCTGCGCCACTTCCGGCACTCTATGCGCTCCATAGAGGTGAAAACCCTTACCAACATTCCCCATTTTGCTTCCAAGATTCTCTCGCAGTGGATCTTTCGCATAAACTGTATTAACCTGTTTATTTTTAGGCAGTTACATCAAATTTCGAGCCATTTCCCACAATTCCGCAAAAAGCCTGCTCTAGTCACTAGTTACTTTTCGTCGCAAATATAAAGCATCGTGGCAAGTATTTAGCGACTTCACCTCAGGACATCCGGGAGGGGTGCGGCGGTGAGAAATGCTGAGATCGGAAAGATACCAGGTGAACTGAGGTCCGAACGAGGAGTCGTTATCCGTCTGGATTCTTTGAATGGCAAAGGGAAAATGCTTACGGACCTCCGCGAGGAAGTCAATTGCGGTCTTTGTGTTGTTGTGGTCGTAAATTCGCAGAACACGAAAGCTAGTGGCCTCGTCAATAGCTGTGAATTGATAGAAGGGTTGGCGGGCTCTTCCCGCACGTGGAACGAACTTCCCATCGAGTTGGACAGAACGGCCCGGAACCTGGAGGGGTGCGTCCGCTGGTTTGGGACCGGGCGATATTTCTTCAGTGAAATCCGGCCAATATGATGACGATGAGAGATTTTCAGGATGGTCGTTGGGGAAACGTAGGCGCGGTAGTGCCGTTGAAGATACAGACTGGTTCGAGGGGCACCGTAACGGCACTCTTCTCGAATACGGTGGATCAAGGAAATGATCTCTGGTGGAATGCGATACCGGATTCGGTTGGGTCTCCGAGGCTGATCCCAAAACCCAGCTAAGCCATCCTTTTCATAGCGCTTCTTACAGATGTAGAAGAGCCCCCGGGACACCCCGAAGAAACGACAGGTCTGCCGGACGTTGCGCCTCACGCGCGATCACCTCGTATATGATTTCGCAGAGTTCGAATGAGGAATCTTGCTCCAGGTGCTGCCACCAGTTCAACTCTCGAGCCACACGAACAATTGCGATTCTCTAGGCTGCTTGAGTTTGATCCTCGAGCTTGCGAGTAGCCTCCGAGTCTGAGTATCAGCGCTAGCTCAGACGCCTTTCGCGCCTCGGTAGCCGTATCCAAGGCTTTTTCAAGTATTGGAAATTATTTTCTCTGTCCTTGCCGTGCGCCTCGACCTTGTTTAGCGGAACTGAACAAAAACAAAGGACTTAATGGATTACAAGCTTGGCTTGCCGAGTTCCAGACCCTCACCCTAGCCCTGAGACGTCTCAGGTTGAGTTATGTCTGCGCTCTTTGCGCGTTGACCTGAGGCTTCCAGGGGCAACCTGTCCCCGATGCGCGGCTGTGACAATTCAGCCGCTGCTCCCCCGGCGCCTTTGCCCAGGAGGATCTCCCATGACCATTTCCATTTTTGGCGTATCTGCCCCCTTGCGTTTATCTTGGCAAGCGAAGCCTCGGGCGGTCATGGCCCTCGCGGGCATACTCTCGCTGGCTTACGTCCCTGGTGCCAGTGCTCAGGCCAGCGTGCAGGGCCAGTGGCAAACGCTCCCGAATCTGATGCCCATAAATCCGGTGCACGCGGCGCTCCTGCACAACGGGAAGGTGCTGGTCGTGTCCGGGTCGGGGAATCTGCCGACCAACACGAACCTGCAGGCTGCCATTTTTGATCCAGCCACTGGGACCATCACCACCCAGGCTGTGAACTGGGACATGTTTTGCAACGGTATGGTCGTTCTCTCGGATGGCCGCGCCTTCGTTAACGGAGGCACGCTGCAGTACGATCCGTTCCATGGGCAGTTGCGCAGTTCGGTTTACGATCCCGCGACGGGGCAATTCACCGACGTCCAGAATATGGCACACGGCCGCTGGTATCCGACGGTCACGAATCTGAGCGACGGAACGCTGATGACCTTTTCCGGGCTCGACGAAAAGGGGAGCACGAATTCCACCGTGGAGATCTATACCGTTGGCTCCGGTTGGAGCACGGCGTATGGCTCGCCCTTTACTCCGCCGCTCTATCCGCGCATGCATCTGCTGCCGAGCGGCAAAGTATTCTATTCAGGCTCGACCACCGGTTCGCGCTCCTTTGATCCTTCCGCGCACACGTGGTCGGGAGTTGTGGCCACCACGAACTACAGCGGAACGCGCACTTACGGCACTTCCGTCCTGCTGCCATTGACTCCGGCGAATAACTACAAGCCGGTGGTGATGATTATGGGTGGCGGAAATCCCGCTACGAACACGACGGAGCTGATTGATCTATCGGCGCCGACACCCAAATGGACGAATGGGCCGAACATGTCGCAACCGCGCATCGAGATGAACGCGACGATTCTGCCAAACGGGAAAGTGATTGCCCTGGGTGGTTCTCTCAACGACGAAGACACGACGACAGCGAGCCTCCATGCCGATCTTTACGACCCGGCGTCCAACACGTTCAGCTCCGCCGGTCAGAATGCCTATGCCCGCCTCTACCACTCGAATTCTCTTTTGCTTCCTGACGCGACGGTGCTGTTTATCGGCGGGAATCCAGCTCGCGGGACGTACGAGCAGCATATAGAAATCTACACTCCGGCGTATCTCTTTAATCCGGATGGCAGTTTCGCAACGCGTCCGTCTATCACCGGAGTGCCTTCGACCGGCATTGGCTACGGTTCTACTTTTCAAGTGCAGACGCCCGACGCTGGAACCATTTCGTCTGTGGTGCTCATGCGCGCGGGCGCACCGACGCATGCGTTTGACATGGAGCAGCGCTTCCTGGGTTTGTCGTTCACTGCGGGAAGTGGCGTGCTCAACGTCACTGCCCCACCCAACGGAAACATCGCTCCTCAGGGATACTACATGCTGTTCCTGTTGAATACCTCCAGCGTACCTTCGGTGGCGCAGTTTGTTCAGTTGACTCCCGCTCCGGCGGACATTCCCCCTACCGGCACGATTACCAGCCCTTCGACCGACGTGACCATTACAGCGGGACAAGCGGTCTTTTTCTCTGGCTCGGGGAGCGATCCCGACGGAACTATTTCTGCCTATTCGTGGACTCTCCCCGGCGGAAGCCCCAGCAACAGTTCGCTCGACACTCCCGGCAACGTGATCTACTCCTCGTCGGGGTCTTTTACCGCGACGCTCACGGTAACCGACAATGCCGGCTTGACGGATCCCAATCCTCCTACGCGCACGATCACGGTCAACCCCGCGCCGGACTTTTCCATTTCCGCCTCCCCGTCGTCCCAGTCCACGGCGCAGGGAGGAAATGTTCCGTACACGGTCTCCATCAGCGCCATGAATGGTTTCACGGACACGGTTAACTTCTCGGTGAGCGGCTTGCCTTCAGGAGCCTCGGCTTCCTTCGTTCCCGCTTCCGTTTCGGGATCAGGTTCTTCAACGCTGACAGTCACAACTTCGGCGAGCACCCCGGTTGGAACGTATACGCTCAGCATTTCGGGCGCTACGGCAACGCTCAATCATTCGGTGAATGTGACGCTGAACGTTAATTCAGCGGGCGACTTTTCCCTCTCCGCTTCTCCAACGACTCTGCAGATTCCGCGGGGAGGCAGCGGGTCCGATACAATCACCGTTTCCGCGCTGCAGGGGTTTACCGGCACTGTCTCTCTCAACCTTAGCGGTTTGCCGCAGCGCACTTCCGCTTCTTGGAGTGCCTCCACAGTATCAGGCCCCGGTTCTTCTGTGCTGACCATCCGCGTGAACAAGCCAGCTCGATCGGGCACCTACAATCTGACGATTACAGGAACTTCCGGTAATCTCGTTCATTCGATACCCCTGACGCTCGCGGTACAGTAAGCTTCGTCTCCAGGGATTCTCCGACTGCCCGGGCGCTTTCCTTGGAGAGCGCTGCCCGCAAATCCAAAATCCTTCGTGCTGGACGAAAGCCAGCGCACGAAATAAGGGAATGGGACTATGCACATTGATAGAAGGGAGTTGTTGCGGCAGTTCGGGACGGCGGCCGCCGCGACGGCGTTGTATTCAACCCTGGCAGAATCGGGCCCAGTTGCGGCGGATTCTCTCACGCGCCTGATCCGGCTCAATCGCAATGAAAACGCCTACGGCCCTTGCGAAAAAACCAAGGCTGCTTTCCAGGAAACGCTTACGGAAGCCAACCGTTATCCAAGCGAGGAGGCCGAAAATCTTCGCGCGGCGGTGGCTGCGCTGCATGGGTTGCAGCCGGAAAACATCACCCTGGGCTGTGGCTCGACCGAGATTATGCGCATGGCCGCGGAACTTTGTCTCGGCCCCGGCAAAACTCTCGTGGCGGCCTCGCCTACGTTCGACTTCATTGCGCACGCCGCTCGGCTGGTCGGCGCGGAGATGCGCAGCACACCGCTCACGCGCAATTATGCGCATGACCTCGATGCCATGCTGGCACGAACCGACGCCACCACCGGCCTCCTCTACATCTGCAATCCCAACAACCCGACTGGCACGCTGACTCCAAAGTCCGACCTCGAAACCTTTCTCCCCAAAGTTCGGTCTGGCGTTTTGGTGCTCATTGACGAGGCCTATCATGACTATGTCGCGCCCACCGGGACGTATGCCTCGTGGGCCGCACGCGCTGCCGCTAATCCGCAGCTGATTGTCACGCGCACTTTCTCCAAAGTTTACGGCCTTGCGGGGCTTCGGGTGGGCTATGCTATTTCCTCGGCGGAAACAGCCAAGCGCCTAGCCGCCCGGCAGCTTCCCATGGATGTGAGTGTCGTTGCGGCGCGCGTGGCGCTTGCCGCGCTCTCCGATCCAGCTTACGTGAAGAAAATTGCCAAGCTCAACGAGGACGATCGCCAGGAATTCTTCAATCAGGCGAATGCGCGAATGCTGCGCTGTCTGGATTCGCAAACCAATTTTGTCCTGTTGAGGACTGCTACGACCGGCAAGGAAGTGGTGGACATGCTCCGTGCCAGAGGCGTGCTGGTCAGCGCCGGATATCCTTCCTTTGAAAAGCACATTCGCGTATCGCTCGGCCTCCCCGACGATATGCAGGCCTTCTGGCACGCCTGGGATGCTTCGATGCCGCATCATCCCATGTGATGACGCGCGCGCTTCCGGAGCGAAGAAGTGGCATTTGTCCTCGAAAGACGGTTTCCTCAAATTAGAGGGTGGATATCTAGTCTGTCGAGGCCTGTGCGGGCTGCTGCATCGGCGGATTCGCGAATGTACCAAGCGCCCGACTTCTTTATGAGGAGTCCCCGCAGCATCGGCGAGAGTCTAGTATGGCCGGGCTTTGGAAATCCAGCGGAAAACTATTTTCGGACGCGGCCCTCAAGGATTCTGTCCACGGTATCTCCCAGGATAGTTTCCTCTTCGGAAGCCCGTCGAGAATCATGGAGATGGCATGCTCCTCATCCTTCCCTACGAGCCGTGCCGCATGACGAATACGATGTTCCCTTAGTTTGTGCTCTTCCGATGTGAGGTAACGCCACACTTCGATTCCTTTGTCCATGACCTCTGGCGCAATTGTTTGTAGCTTCGCAAGAGTTTTCTTCTGAAATGCCATGTCACGGGGTACAATCGGTCCCATTGCCAGCTTATACCCGGCCTCAAACGCCTCGTGGAGCCACGTACGAACCTCGTCCGCCTCAAAAAGCTTTCTCATGCCGCGAGTATCGCAGATCCGAAGCGAGGAGCCTAGCAGTACGGAAGTACTAGCGACGCGAATCCGTCAACGGTTGGTGGGCTGTTTCCGGTGGTTACTTGTATCCTCGGCCGAATATAGTGTCGAGCCGACTGCAAGCAACTTCCCGCACCACTCAGATAAGTCCGACCGCGTCTACGACGCGTCACTGGTGCCAGAAACTTCCCCGGACGCAGTTGGGGCTTATCGGGCGCCACCCGATAAACATGAGGGGAAAACCTGAGCCTCAATGCCAGTCTTTACCGACTTGCAGCACGCCTCAGGAAGGGATACCATGATTCTGCGTCGCGCCGTGCCGGGAATCCCACTGGGTAGCCTTCAGCCTGCGGAGCAGCCCATGACGGTAGAAGTGAAGCGAAACAAATTCCTCGTAGGCAGCTGGACAGGCGCAGTAGTTGACGCGTTATCGCTGATGTTCTTTCCCGGAGATGCGCTATTTGCTGACGGCAGATGCATTCGCTTCATTAACGTTCCTTTCGTAGCCTCGCATATCCAGGTCCCCTGTTGGTATAAGCAAGCATTTGCGAGCATGTACTTTGGATTGCTGCTCCTAACTATCGTGTTTCTCTTTCTGGCGTGGAAATATCGCAAGATGGAAAGGGCCGTCGCCGAAAACTGTTAAGGGCACCACCTCCTCTTTGCTGACGTTGCTGCGGGAAATTCGCTTCCCCGAATCTGGGTACCAAGTCCAGAAAATCCTGATCTGCGACAACTGCTATGGCATCAGCCCGGGCTGCTTCTAGTCACTCGGATGTTTTGTTTGAATGAATAAATCGATGGAGGAGCGTTTGGTGCAAAAAAAAGCTGAACTCAGCGACCCCGCTGATTCAGAAACAACCAAGGAGGAAGGCTCCTCTATTTAGAGTATGTATTACACCGGGGTCGATGTTCACAAGAAAACGATCAGCTACTGCGTGAAGGACGGTGGCGGCCGTATTCATGTAGAAGGCACGATTCCCGCGACACGATTGGATTTGGACATGTGGATGAAGACGCTTCCGCAGCCGTGGACGGCGGCCACAGAGAGATAGGGTGGTCGAGCCTGTATCGGAAATCGGTCTTGCCGGAGGCTGGGCGAGGAGGAATGTTGCAAGAGTAGGCCACAAATGGGGCAAGTTCGATAATGCTGGTACGGACTGCATGCCGATTACGGGCACGCCAGATGAAAATCATTTCGCAATGTTGCGAACGAGCGAGTTGGATGTAGACTGGGTGCCGTTTTTGAAGTCAAAAAAATAGATCCTGATTTAGGTCAATGGAGAGAACCGTGGGCTGGAACTTAAATGACCTGACCATTGCCACCGGGGCTCCCCAACCGATCAGCCAGCCGACGGGGTACGTGTTTGACACCTACGGCACACAACATGTGACCTACGTGGGCGCTGACAACCATGTGCACGAGCTATTGTGGGATAGCAAGGGCTGGCATCACAATGACCTGACCATCGCCGCCGGCATAGCCGGTTTTCCAGGCGGCAATGCCGCGATTGGATACGTGTTTTTTTGTACGCAGCATGTGATCTATTTTGGCAACGGGGTCAACGAGCTCTGGTGGGACAGTAATGGCTGGCATCACAATAACCTAACCCGCGCAGCCGGCGCTCCAAAAACCGGCGCCAACCCGACGGGATACGTCTTCAATGCCCAAGGCACCCAGCATGTGACCTATGTTGGCCAAGACTCGCATGTCTACGAGCTTTGGTGGGATAGCACTGGCTGGCATTACAACGACCTGACCGCCGCCACGGGCGCTCCCCCTGCACAATTTAACCGAAACGCGGCTCGATACGTGTTCCCCTCCCAAGGTACTCAGCACGTGAATTACATAGGCGCCGACAACCATATCCATGAGCTGTGGTGGGACCGCAACGGCTGGCATCACAATGACCTGACCACAGCATCGGGCGCACCCGGCGCGAATGGCGCACCCGCTGGATTTATGTTTGCCGGCACCCAACAAGTCGTATTCCGGGGCGTCGACAAGCACATCCACGAGCTTTCCTGGGATAGCGGTGGCTGGCATGATACTGACTTGACCATCGCCAGCGGCGCTCCCGTCACATCCTTCGGAGACCCCACCGGGTACGCGTTCGAAGCTTATGGCAGCCAGCACTGATTTATGGGGATGACAACAATCATGTCATTGAAATCTATTTGGCTTCCTGATCGGAGCAACCAAATTAGCTTTTCCAAAATATCGTTCTAGAATCCTCGTGGAAGCGCCCGCCGGGCGCGAGAAAATTTATCTAGAAAGCCTCGATATACGCTCACTTGCTCCCCACTCAGCATTGAACGACTAAGAACCGTCTTGTCCTGTGCCCAACAACCCTACGGACGGCGTTCCCAGATGAATCGTGTTGAGCCGCGGGCTAGTTGATGTGCTTCGAGACGAGGTCAGCCTCGCGGCTCCTGGCGCACGAGCTATGTCACGTGCCGCAGCCCCAATCTGTTCACAATTTCCTCCGTGCCTTCTTCGTCCCCAACAAGATCACTTCCATGCCCGTCTGCAGCAGCGTCCAGCTTTTCATCGCATGCCGCTGGATGATTCCGTTATGACCGCGGAAGGGTTTTGCCATCATGAACCTGAGCATTTCTTGCCCGCGTCTCAGTTTGCGCGGCTGTCTACTTCAATTGCGCCCGCTGGGACGCGATGATCTCTTCTAAGATCGTGTCCAGTTCGCGCGCAATCCTCCACTGCGGATTATCTTTCTTGAATTTGCCGAGGTTCGAGATGTAGCAGATGTGGTCGCCCTTGCGTGCTTCTTCCACGTACCGCCAGTTGAGCCTCTGACAAACTGGGTGCGCACAAGAAATGCGAAGTGGATGGCTTCCCTCTTTTACTTTCGATCCAGTGACATTAGGCGTCGCCTTGAGCTATGTGGTTTGAAGCTTCACCCGCCTTCGCACGCGGGAATCAGCGTTGCCCGCACTCTGACACCGGGAGTAAAATGAAACAGTAATAGGGTACCTCACTGTTGGCCCAGCGGCGAATTTGCCGCTCAAGTACCTGACTTCTCCTGGTGAGTGCACACACGCCAAAGCGAGTTCGGCGCTGCCATGGCCACGTCCTATCGCGTGGGAGCAGGGGTTGGAATGGGTGTCAGGCGTTTGGTCTCTTGTTGTTCCTGACGGTCCTGCTCGCAGCCCCCATGCTGTCAGGATGTGCCAGCTCCGGCTCGTCAAGCGTTCAGCCAGCCTCAGAGCCAATCCCCCATTCGGTGACTTTGGATTGGACCGCCAGCACGTCTGCTGTGATCGGCTACAACGTGTATCGGGGAACGCAGGATGGGGGGCCTTACACGCTGCTCAATTCCTCGCTGGTTACGACGACCCAATACCAGGATTCCAGCGTCCAATCCGGCCAGACTTACTACTACGTCGTGACTGCCGTGGATTCGAGCCATGTGGAGAGCACAAACTCCAATCAGGTGTCGGCAACAATTCCCACCCCTTAGAGTCCCGAGCGAACGTTCTTTTCTGTTTAGCAAGAAGCGGTGATGTGGGTCCGAAAATCTGACTTAAGAGAAAAAGTATAACAAAACGCGGGCGGCTAGGCGTACACCGAGGGAAGAGATAGACAGTCGCTCTACCAGCCGACCGCAAGGACGCCAACTCCAACCTCACCGCTCCATGACAGCCTCCGCAGGCCTCGCTTATTTATCCTATCCAGGGATGAACGAAGCCTCGCCTACTTGTTTGTCCACTCAAAACTCTCTCGCCAAATTCGGCTTATCGGACTCCATCGTTTCGATCAGTTTCCGCGCGCACAAAAGCGTGGCTGCAAAAAGAATCGCGCGCTTCCGCAGTTCTTCCACGTGACCACGCAAATTGAATGTTGATTGCCAGCAGAAGAGGAGTTGATTTGCTCCCGAGAGCGTGCGGCCGAGCCGTCCGCAGTGTGAACCAGTATGGAAACTCGCTATCGCATGTGCTACCGGCGGCCAAAAGAATAATATTCCAAACCGAGCTCGCGCATCTTCTCCGGTGAATAGAGATTTCTGCCGTCGATGATGAGTCCCCGAGCCATCAGGGATTTTACACGCTCCCAATTCAGAGTGCGAAAGATGTCCAACTCGGTAAAGACCAACGCAGCATCGGCACCCTTGAGCGCTTCATAGGGGTCATCATGATAATTCACCTTGGGGAAGAGCGCCTTTGTTCTCGAAGTGGCTTCGGGATCATAGGCATGAACAATTGCTCCCTCGTCTAATAAGTACTTGACTACTTCGAGCGCCGGTGCCGAACGAATGTCGTCGGTTTTGGCTTTGAACGCTAGTCCCAGAACCGCCACCTGTTTGCCTTTGATGACCCAAAGAGCTTTGCGCACTTTTTCAAGAAAAACGTTGATGCGTTGCTTATTGACCCGCTCGGTGGCTTTCAGAATGTCAAAATCAACGCCAACCGAAGCGGCTAGCTGGATGAAGGCTTGAACATCCTTTGGGAAACCGAAGCCTCCAAAGCCGAGCCCGGCACGGAGGAACTGCCTCCCAATCCGGGGATCCAGACCCATAGCATGAGTAACCTCTTCGACGTTCGCACCAAGCTTCTCGCACAGGTCCGCAATGACGTTGGCATAACTGATTTTCATAGCAAGGAAGGAGTTCGAGGCATGTTTGATCAGCTCGGCGCTGTTGATGGTGGTAACCAGGAATGCGGTATTGCGCCCCGGAGGGCACGCTCCCTTGTGCAGTGGGCAGTGAAAACGGCGCTCAACGATAGGTCGGTAGATCTCGCGCAAATCGGCCGCGGCGGACTCATCTTCAACACCAACAACAATGCGGTCGGGATGAAAAAAGTCTTCGACAGCAGTGCCTTCGCGGAAAAACTCTGGGTTCGAGGCAACACGGAAAGAATTCTTGCTGCCACTGCTGTAAGTGGTGAGCGCACGCTGCAATTGGAGGCCGGTGCCGGCAGGAACGGTGCTCTTCTCGACCACGAGCTTGGGAGAACGGGCCTCCCCGGCTATCTGTCGGACGACGTGCTCAATGGCGGAGAGGTCCGCCTCACCGCTCTCTTTCGGTGGAGTGCCAACACAGATAAAAATGACGTCGCCGGCGCGGATGGCTTCGCCAGTGTCAGCAGTGTAAGAGATGCGGCCGGCCTTTCGAGAGGAAGCGAGGATTTCGTCGAGGTGCGGCTCGACAATCGGCACGCTGCCGACATTTAGGTGTGCAATGCGCTCACTGTCTATGTCTGTGCAAGTCACTTCGTGTCCGGCCGCAGCGAGACACGCGCCCGTCACTAGTCCTACGTGACCGCAACCAATCACAGAGATATGCAAGATAGAAGCTCCTTCGCAGCTGTTGCAGAGCGCAATCCAATGGTCTCCCGAGAGGAATATGGGCACTCCATTCTGCCCGACTCAATGCTCTTAGCAAAGCATTTCATCGGAGGCATGTCCGGTAAACCCGCAGGTGGGGATTCGGGACAGCCGTAGTCCACTTCGACCGTTGTGAAGTGTTCTGCGTAGAATGCGAGGTAGTCAGCGGACCGTATTCCCTCGGACAGAACGAACCTTCCCAGCCCGCACACCGTGAAGGCCGAGTCCCAAGACAAAGGCCCGGTTCAGAATATGGCTGCTCAACTGTGAGACTGTTCGCAAGTTTGCCCGCTTCCTCCAGCTTCTCCATCGGGAATGGGTCGGCTTGCGAATCGGTTTCGCACCTTACAAAGTGATGAACGCCGCTTAATAGACTCTCGCGAGTACGGTTCGGGCGGCTTTCGAACCATACAACCTAACGCCAAGAAAAGTTCCAAGTGTATTTGTGAACAGGTCTGTCGTGCCGGAGCTTCGGGTTGGAAGGTATGACTGCAGGATCTCAATTGTTAGACTAACAGCCAACCCCAAAACAGTGGCAGCAAGGGCTGGCCGAATGATTGGTCTCACGGACGACCAGTAAGAGCAAAAAAAGAAACCGAGAGGAATGAAGGCGACAACATTTAGCAGTATGTCTCTCCAATAGCCCAAGCTGGGCTCGTACTCCCTCCAAAAAGGCTTCAGGAATATCTGATGCAAGAGCGAAAATCGCTTCGGAATATACAGATCGATTCCCGGACGGACAGCGTTATGCACGACACTGCCAGCATGCTCATTAAAAAGATAGAGCGCAGCCATACGTTCGGTGCCAATGAGCTCAGGCACCCCTTGCATCGTCCACGTTTCATAATGTTTGAGAACCTGCTCCGCCGTGAGTTCCCGATGATAAATTGCGAGCCCCCGCAACTGGCCGGGCCAGCCGTCAGTTTCCACAGGCGATGTGCCGATGACCAGTTGTCCGGTGAAATCCTTGCCAAGCCGAAACCCTGGAAATGCTCTGGCCAGAGCACCATCAACATACATCGCAGTCTCCTGAGTGTCTGACGTTATGGTTATGAATACAGGCTTGATTTGATGGAAAGTGCCCTCAATGCCGATTACCCCAGTTCGATGTTGGTCGCCCCGGTTCTCACGCTCCAGTATTAGATTGGAGAGATACTGGTGCAGCGAAAACTGCAGAGGATTCTCGGGAGTGGAGAAGGCGAAGAAAGTATTCGAGTCACTCGTAAGTCCGGGTTGCAACCAGATCTCAAGACTGCACGAAGCTTCGTCTTGCGAACCGGCCATCTGAAATGTGCCGGAGCTCAATATGGTTCCGTAGCCGCCAAAACGAAGACCATTCTCGTTTCCCAACCAGGCCACTTCATTCCTGGGGCGATGGAACGGCCAAAGCCCAAGCGCTAAAATGACGCACAAGAGTGACATGCAAACCAGGCCTGGGATTCTCGCTCTTATCATTTTCTGGTTGTTTCGCGGATCACAATGATAGAACTCACTAGCACCAGAGACAACCGCGGCTCAACTTTGACCTTCATCCGTGTTTCACACCCCAGCGGCGTCGTGTATGACGGATTCACCGGCCAAGCACTGATTAACGCATTATAAAAGGCGCGCCTTTGGAATAGGTTTTGCTCGTTCGCATCATGGCTCACAGAAAGGAGCACGCTCATGAATGATGCCAAGCATATTGGGCTGGATGTTCATCAAGCAACGACTCGTCTGGCCCGATGTTCGCTGACACTCGGATAGGTGTTCCATCCGACCGCGGATAGACGACGACTCAGAAGGACGGAACCTCAACTAGCATTCGCAGCAGCCCTTTGACGATTTCCAGCGTGGTTCCCAATCTGCCTTTCAACCGGAGTATCGCCGGAAACCGATGCTAGTGGAAGTTCGCACAACTCTAAGCTCCGGAATGCGTTTACTGAAGTCTCTCATGAGCCGCCAAAGCCGTTTTGTAGCCTTAGTGATGTCCAGAGTTTTCTGGATCGTCAGTTTTCGATGCCCACGGGCACCACCAACACGTTCAACCGGGAGTAAAGGCCTTCGCGCAGGCGTCCTGACTTCATGGCCTCCTGCACCTCCACATCCGTGGCCGCGAGCACACGGACGTTCACCTCCACGAGGTGGCGTCCACCAAGGCGAATACTGATGGTCTTGCAGCATGTGCAGGAGTTTGACCTGCAGACGGGGACTCATCTCGGCGATTTCGTCTAGGAAAATCGTACCCTTTGTTGGGCAGCTCGAACCTGCCAGGTTGCGACCAGGCGGCGCCGGTGAAAGCGGCTTGTTCATAGCCGAACAACCCCGATCCCAGAAGCTCGCCGCGCAGCGAGGCACACTTGACCTTGATGAACGACGGGTTGCGAAGCGAGGAGTGCATCTGGATCATACGCGCCAGTACTTCCTAGCCCACGCAGCTTTCCCCGCAGATAAATACCGGGACGTTCGCCGAGGCACTCTGCACGATCTTGCTGGCGCATGCGGACCATTTGCGAACTAGCGCCCAGGAGGGAAAGGTCCTTCGTGAGATGATCGCAGTATTCACGGAGCGCCTGATCTTTCTTGTGCAGCTGTTCAGTCCACAGAGGGTTTGCGCTAGCTGTCCATTCCGCCTACCCCGCCCCGCCGCGATCTTCGCGCTTGGGTGGCGGACGAAAGGAGCCTATTGGACTGAGGCGGTTTCGGCAATCCGGTGAGTCCGGCAAATCGGGGACAGGTCAATTCCGGATAAGAACGGTGGGGTTTTGTCTTATCTGGATTGCCGCGCACCGGCAGTTGTCCATCCGACAAGGCCCAACCGGTAGGGGCCGCGCCGCAGCCTTACGCGGGTCTTCGGTAGAGTTTGTTGACTATTACTGGACACAGGCGTCAACCAGAGATCTCGCTTCCGCCCGGCGAGTGTCTCTGAGTTTTGTCGAAACGCCCAGAGTAGAAGAGGCGGTCGCTATGATGTGCGTGCGCGGAGATCGAGTTCAAAGGGCACTATAGACGGCTGAACGCGAACAAGTTGGGGTGGACGTGCCTGGTCTTCATCGGACACGTGAGGCTCTTATTTGTCGGGATATGGGGTGAAAGGCAAGAGTTTTGCCACTTGTTGGAAAGATAGCGGGATGGATGAAAATAATAGATTCCTTGGGCTGACGCCGGGTCATTCCTAAGTATAAGAAAACACAATATTTGTCTATGATTGAAGGCCTATAGTCATCTCTGAGCTTGGTAAGCGACTTGCTCCTCGAATTGCCAGGAATATGATTTCCCCGTGTCATCAAACTTTGGCCTTGGCAACAGATGCCGGTTTTGTCCGTGGCTGCTCCCGGGCAATCCAAGAGGTCAATACTGTAGTCGGAGAAATTGCCGGGACCGATATTCCCGTGCTTTTAACGGGTGAAAGCGGCACGGGCAAAGAAGTGTACGCTCGGCTGATTCACCGGCTTTCCAAGCACGCGCACCTGCCACTAAAGAAGGTGAGTTGTCGGGCCGTTGAACAAGCTGAACTCCTCGCGCTGAAGTCGCACCTGAGAGAGCCCATCGAGAACTCAGCAGACGGACTGCGCACGCTTTTTCTGGACGGCATTGATGAGTTAGATCTGGAAAGCCAAAAGATATTGCTTTCGTTCCTGCCAGATGGGGATATGGAAGGGAACAACCTCAACCGTGCACGCCTCATCACCTCTACTTCGCCAAATTTGGAGAAGGGAATCGAATCCGGAAGGTTCCGAAGTGAATTGTATTTTCGCATCAACGGAGTTTGCCTACGCCTCCCGCTGTTAAGAGACAGAAAGGAAGACATCCGCCTCTTCGTGGGCTATTTTCTGGCGAAGCACGCCGCGGAATTGGGACATGAAGCTCCGGCTCTCAGTGACAAGGAAATGGAATTCCTTGTAAGGCACGACTGGCCAGGCAACGTCCGTGAGCTAGAGAACTTTGCGAGAAGGATCGTGCTGCTGGGTGATTCCGGAAAGGCCATTCAAGAACTTGGGGAAATGCCAAGGCTCGAACCCGCGCACCGGGAGGAAGACCGGAGTTTCTCATTGAAAGTGGCCGCCCGAACGGCATCGAGGAGGGCGGAGCGTGACTTGATCGGGAAAGCCCTTGAGCAGACCCATTGGAACCGGAAGCGGGCGGCCCAGCAACTCCAAATCAGCTACAAGTCCCTCCTCTACAAGATCAAACAAACTGGCCTCGAAGAGAAGCAGAAGGAACGGGGGTGAAATAGCGACAATGCGAAACGCTATTCCAATGATTCTGGCCGCGTTTTTGATGGTGACCAGTGCAACTGCATACGGTCAAGACCCGACACCGCAAGAGAAGAAAGAAGAGGCAAAGAACTCAAAGAGCCAAGCAGCGGCAAATCTTGCCCAGACCGGCACGGAGGATCCTGCGTACAAGATCGGGGCGCAGGACGTACTCAAAATCGATGTCTGGAGAGAAGATCAGTTGACGCGAACGGTTCCGGTCCGGCCAGATGGGAAGATCACCCTGCCGCTGTTGAACGACATTCAAGCGGTCGGCCTGACACCTATGGAGTTAGCGGGCGCAATACGCGATGAACTAAAAAAATTTATCACCAACCCTCATGTTACCGTAAGCGTAATGGAAATCAACAGCCGACGGATTTACGTCAACGGAGAAGTCAACAAAGCAGGCGCATATCAGCTGGTTCCGCACATGACGGTGCTGCAGGCGCTTTCTGGCAGCGGCGGATTTACGACGTTTGCTCGCATCAAGAATATTTACGTCCTCAGGAACGTCAACGGCAAGCCGATGAGGATTCCATTTAATTACAAAGAAGCAATCAAAGGGAAAAACGTCAACCAAAACATCGAATTGCAGCCGGGAGACGTCATCGTAGTGCCTTGAGGAAGTGAGATGAACGTTTGGAAACAATCAGCTTGCTGGATCATTGCGGCGGCAGCGGCTTCCCTTTGCGCAATCCCGCTGCGGGCGCAACAAGAGGGCGAGGAGAAACCGAAGCCCGCGGCTCGTGTACTCTTGCCTCTTCCTGATCTAGGCGGCGATCAACAGGACGACAACGCAAACCAGGACCGGGGCCCACAAAATCTTCAGCCGGACAACGGCCCTTTAACCGGAGTGCAAGCTCCCACACTTGGATTCCCTGCAATGCGGCACAGCTATTGGGTGCCAGGCATCCAATACAGCAACACGCTTCGTTCCAGCCCCGTGAATTCCACAGCAAATAGCGGGTGGACTTCGACAAATTACGCCACCGGCAATCTGAGCTTGTCTCAAGAATGGAGAAGTTCCTTACTCAAAGTAAACTACTCTGGGGGAAGCTATTTTTCTAACGATAGTGGACAAGGCAACGGTCAATTCCACCAACTGGCGCTCGAATACCAAATCAACACGCGTCGGTGGCAACTTCTGTTTATGGAGCAGTTTTCCTACCTCCCGCAGAGTGCTTTCGGATTCGGCGCGTCCACGGGTCTTTCCTTTCCCGGTATCGGCGGATTCTTAGGAGTACCCATACCTGGGCTGCAAGGCACCTATATGCCTAGCCAAAGTAACTTCGCGAGTGTGGGTTCCAGATATAGCAGCAGCAGTGCAGCTCAGCTGACCTACCAGGTAAGTGCGCGCACTTCAATCACGTTGGCAAGCGTATATGGGATGCTGCGATTCGTCGAGCCCGGCAACATCGAAAGCAACAATCCTACTTTGACGGCGGGTTACAACTACGCGCTCTCGCAAAAGAACAGGATTGGCATTTCCTATCGATTCAGCGTGTATCAATTCCTGGGCATACCCCAAGCGCTTGGCGACCATTTGGCTCAACTAAATTACGGACGGAAGATCACTGGACGAATGGCCTTGCAGCTTGCCGCCGGACCCGAAGTCACCACCTACCGCATCCCGATCTCCAGTAAGTCGCAAAGAAATTCAGTTTCCGGCAACGCCACGCTCACATATGCTTTCAAGCGGGGCGGCGTTTCACTTAACTATTCGCACGGAGTAAACGGCGGGGGTGGAGTCCTGGTTGGATCAAGTGGCGACCAAGTTGCGGTATCCGCTAATCGCCAGCTTACACGGATATGGCAAGGGAACTTGAATTTTTCCTATGCGAAAAACGCTGGGCTCACTAACCTGAACGGTGTCTCGTCACCCGCTTACAATTCCTGGTATGCAGGCGCTGGTGTGAACCGACCCCTTGGGCGCGAGACAGATTTCTCGATTGCTTATCAGGCCCAGAATCAGAATACGAATTTTTCCCCTTGCAGCGGGCCCGGTTGCAGTACCAACTATCTCGTGCATCAGATCACGCTGAGCTTCCAATGGCACACACGGCCATTTGTGCTTCGATAGTGCCGAGCGGCTGTCCACATTTTTCTGTTTACGCTGCGAGAATTTGCTAGACCGCGATGTAATGAGACAATAAGTGGAGGGGCACAGGCACAAGTAACGGATCGTGAAAATGCCGACATCATGTACAAGAATTTCTTTGGGCTGAGAGAAAACCCGTTTAACGTTAGCCCGGATCCGAGGTATCTCTTTTTTACGCAACAGGTTGAAGAGACTCTGTCCAGCCTGACGTACGGCATTCAGACGAGGAAAGGGATTATCACGCTCACGGGCGAAGTGGGAACCGGCAAGACCACCCTTGTCAACCGCTTGCTCGACTGGCTGCATGAGCGCCCGACGAAAACGGCGTTTCTATTCAACTCCAGGATGAATTCCGCGCAGCTCTTCGATTTTGTGCTTGCAGAATTTGATATTCCATGCGAATCGCGTTCCAAGAGTCAGCAGCTGATGAAATTGAATCAATGGCTATTGGAACGATTCCGCGCGGGTGAAACCGCCGTACTGATTCTTGACGAAGCCCAAAATCTTACATTTCCAGTGCTTGAAGAAATCCGCTTGTTGACCAATTTGGAGACTTCCTCGGAGAAGCTTCTGCAGATCGTGCTTTCCGGACAGCCTGAGCTTGAGGAGAAGCTGAATTTGCCCCAACTTCGGCAACTCCGGCAGCGCGTCATGATTCGGTGCAAAACGACCCCTTTGACGAAGGAGCAGACGCACAACTACATTCTCGAAAGACTAAAAATCGCCGGAGCAACTCCAGGTCAGCAGCCAATATTCAGCCCAGTGGCCATGGATACCGTGCATCTATATTCTCTGGGGATCCCTCGCGTCGTGAACCTGTTGTGCGAACACTCTCTGATTAATGCCTATGTAGAACAACAAAGGCCGATTCAGCCGAAAATCGCCGAAGACGTTGCGAAGGAATTCCAGCTGGATGAAGTCGAGCCGACCGCTTCTCGCGAAAGTTTGCGGACCAGCGCAGAACTATACAATTCAGAAGCCTTCATCCAGAACCTTGGCGAGGCACTCTCACGATTTCGCATGAATCCTCCAGCACCAGTAAGCGGGCGAGGCCGAAAATGACTTTCCAGCCGGTTCGGGAGTCAATCAGAACGCATCTCGAGGTCCGTTCTTCATAGGTTTCTCTTGCTAACCCGGGATCGCGCCGTCGAACCCATCACAGTGGGCTTGGCAAGGACTGTCACTTGTGACCGCCTGGTGTAGGCGGCGCACCCAACCCGGTGTGGGATCCGATGATAGGTCGAACGCGGCGCAACGATAGGTCACGCGAAAAACAGTGCGGAAATTCGAAGGAAGAATAACGAAGCAAAGACGCCGCTTATTTCGGAGCAGTGACGAGTTTGTTTTCTGACGCAGGGACTTCTACCCAGGTCATGCCCGCGTCTATGTCCGATTCCTTGCCGTCGGCCATTTGCGCTGTAACCGCAATCCGATGCCTGCCGGACTCAATGAGAAGAAGCGGACTCTTGCCCGTTATGCCCTTGACGAGTTTTGTTTCCCCGGGAGGAACGGGGATGGAAAATAGCTTGGTGCGAACTGTGAGTCCGGCGGAAATGTCATATACAATGAACTTCTGGACACACGCCTTCGTGACCGTCTTCGAGCAAGCCGGAGTTTTCGAAAAATCGTAATCGAAGTTGACGGTGATCGTATGCTTGCTGGAGGGCGCTGGCTGCGGTGCAGGCGAACTTGCGTTTTGGGCGGTACTGGAGAGCGCGCCGGTCAGACCGATTGCGAAAAGCACCATCACCTTTATCGGGGGCATGCCATTTGTTGCCTTGATCCCGAATTTCCGTTTTCCTCGTCGCAGAAAAGCATAGGCATCATATTCTGTCGTGTCAACCGCGAGTCGCCCCGGCTCCACAATGTAGCAGCATGTGGAGCGAACCACCAGCCCCAAGGCAAATTCAGAGAGCATAGAGTTTAGTGCTCGTGGCAATCCAGACAAGACCACGCCCCGTTCTCACCCGGAATTTGGCCTGTCCCGCAGGACGGCCAAACCAGCCGCACTATTACGCCAAAGACATTGTGGTGCAAATGGACTGCACCGTTGAAATCGTATGCCCGCAGATTTGCCGAAGCGGTTTATGCGCAGAAGAGGCTTCTCGGCGCGTGATCCGCGTCGAATCCCTCAAGGTTATCCGGCCACTTTGCCCACAAGCCTCGTGCTAGAACTGATTTGGCATTCTGCGTACCGTATATAATGAAAACTGCGACCTCGTTGCCAATCCGGACACAGCGAAGGCTGATGCCAAAGCGGCATCGCCAGAATCTGCGCTATATTTATCCGGTAGCGAGACGCAACAGGGTGCATTCGCAGCCTGCGTAAAGTACCTAATTCCAATACCTGTGGGAAGGCAGTTTGCTTAGTCGCGGCTCAATTATGAAACTAATCAAACGCCTGCTGCAGATATTCGCAATCGGAGCCATCTTTGTCGTCCTGTTGTCTGGTGCGGCGGCGCTTGTTTCCAACGCCGTCGCTTGGCGATTCGTCGTACTGAAGGCAAAACTATCCGGCAAAATCCCCGAAATCCCCTTTCCATCGCTTTTAAAATGGATTCGGCCAGGCAGCCCCGTCAACTTGAGGCACTTGGCGGTAGTGCCGAACGTAAACTCAGGCATCCTAAACCCATATACAGGTCGCTATCCGGCCGCGGCTGGGGCTCGAATCTATGATCGGATTTGTGCGGAATGTCATGGAGATAATGCCCGCGGTCGAACCGGGCCCGATCTGGTTAGGAAAATGGGTAATACAACCGATTGGACATTTTTCTCAACGGTGAAGTGGGGCCTTCCCAAAACCATCATGATGGCGCAGCCTCTGTCGGACATCGAGATCTGGCAGGTCTGCGCTTTCGTCAGGCAATCCGGACTCGATGCGGCGGTGGGGAAGCAATTCTCGGATGGAGAGATCTCTGCGTTTCAGCCGGTGTCATCGGACATGCTCCACTCCGCCGGCCAGTCTGGAGGCTGGCTCACCTATGCTGGGAATTACGCGGGATATCGGCACGCCATTCAAAATCAGATCACGCGCCACAATATTCAGCACGTGCGATTGGCTTGGGCTGCCCAATTGCCGGCAGGTAGCCCTTCCCTGGAGTCTTCACCAATCGTCTCAGGCGGTCGAATGTTTGTCACTGAATCGCCTGAAGGTGTGACTGCTCTCGATGCCAAGACTGGAGCAGTCTTATGGGAGTTTCATCGTCCTGTTCCCTCCAATATTCCCCTATGTTGCGGCGCGCAAAACAGAGGAGTCGCAGTCCTTGGCAAAACAGTGTTCGTTGCGACACTCGATGCACATCTCCTTGCACTGGATGCTGCTACGGGCGGCAAGATTTGGGATATAGAGGTCGGCGATTGGCACCGGGGCTATTCGATGACGGGTGCCCCGCTTGCGATTGATGATCGCATCGTTGTCGGTATCGCTGGCGGTGACTTTGGCATCCGGGGCTTTATTACTGCTTTTTCCGCATCGGATGGATCTCCACTGTGGAAGTTCTACACCGTGCCCGGTCCCGGCGAGGCAGGCCACGAGACTTGGGGCAATGACTCTTGGCAACATGGCGGTGTAGCAACCTGGACTACCGGCTCTTACGATCCAGCTCTGGGGCTCATCTATTGGGGAACTGGGAATCCAGAACCCGATTTCAGCAGCAAAACCCGGCCAGGCGATAATTTGTACTCGTGTTCTGTGGTTGCTCTCGATGCGCGAACTGGCCAACTGCGATGGTACTACCAGTTTACACATTCAGATGATCATGACTGGGATTCCGCCCAACAGCCCGTTCTAGCGGACATCAAGTGGCAGGGCCAAACCATGCCCGCTCTCTTCTTTGCCAACCGCAACGGCTTTTTTTATGCCCTCGATCGAAAAACGGGCCGGTTTCTTTTCGCCAAGCCCTTCGCCAAGGAGACATGGGCCTCTGGGATTACCGCTGACGGGCGGCCAGTTCTGCTGCCCAACTCGCATCCGAGTAAGTCCGGGACGGTTATTTGGCCAGCCGCCGGTGGGGCCACTAACTGGTGGCCGCCTTCGTTCGACCCCCAGCGAAATCTCCTGTTTGTTCCTTCCGTTGATGCGGCCGACATTTTTTTCGAGGACGAGGGCCCCAGCTTCCATAATGGCACGCCTTTCGTCGGCAGTGGGTTTCAGCGCGCACCCAACCAGCCGAGCACTATCGCGGTTCGGGCTATTGCCGTTTCGACTGGGGAATTGCGCTGGGATTCGCTACTTGCCGCCGGCGGCTCGGAAGTGCGACCTGAGCTGGGTGGGGTGCTTTCCACCAGTGGGGATTTGGTCTTCGCAGGGTTTGGGCAGGATTTCTTTGCTTTAGACGCTGATACAGGTGCAAGGCTCTGGACCACGCCGCTTGGAGGCCTAATCCATGCTCCGCCGATCTCTTATGCGCTTGCAGAGCAGCAATATATCGCTATCATCGGCGGTCGCACACTCTTTGTGTTTGAATTGCCGCCTGAGGTTCAAGGAACAGGCGCACGTGTCTTACCCAAGATGACCAAGTCGGGCCAGCGCTGAATCATCTCATGCGAGACGATTCATCTGCGGACCCACCAAGTCGTCCAAAGAGTTCGCTTCCCCCGGAAAGATGGGTAGTTAAAACGCTCGATCTCCTGCGCCTTCCGTTGCTGGCTGCCTTGTCCGCAAGAATCGCGTCTCTGCTTTTCGAACTTGCGGAACACAAGGTTCTAGCCAACGAATAACACATCAAATGGGCCGACTCTCAGCATAGACATTCCTGTCTATGAAGGCGAAGAGTAAGTGGGAGAAGCGCTTTTACGTTCAGTGGAAATACTCAGATGTCCGGAACCGCTTTCCGGCTTTCCGGCGCGGTAACAATGTCTCAGAGACATTCTACTAGAATTGCCAGTAGAGGAATTCGCTTCGGCCGCCAAGATGAAGAATCCCGATAGCCGCGATCATCGCCACCGCGACGGCCCACGCCAGCGACGGTTCCCATAGGATGCGGGCTTCAGCAGTCGCGCCGTCGTGTGAGCTCGGTTTCCAACCAAGCGCTGGCTCGTACCGCCTCAGTATCTGCAGCGTGTTCGGGCACGCGAAGGCAATGAATGCCGAGGTGGCGATCCAGAATGCCATTCTCTTTAGACCCATGCCACTTCTCAATCCAGATAACCCGATACCATGCAGACCGAGCATTCCCTGAAGCAGATCGGTCGCCGTCTTCAGGTTCGCCGAACGGAAAATAACCATCGATGCGGCGACGCATGCGAAGGTGATGATGAAGCCAGCGGGTTGCATGAATCGCTCATAGTGTGATTTATCACGCCACAGCTTAGGCCCCAGTAGTCGCCACGCATGATTTACTGTCAGAAACAGACCGTGGAGCACGCCCCATACGATGAATGTGTAGCCGGCGCCGTGCCAGATTCCTGACACAAGCATCGTCAACAAAACGGGGAACATCAATAGCTCGATGAATGCCCCAGGGCCCTTGCTCGGCCCGACGAAACCTGAGCGGACCCTGGCCGCACGGCGGCGAGTCAACCAGAGTGCCAACGGATTGTAAATATACGCCGTCAGGAAGCGCGTCAACGTCATGTGCCATCGCTGCCAAAAGTCGATGATGCTCGAAGCCCGAAGAGGCGAGTTGAAGTTTGGCGGTAGCCGGGCTCCGAAAAACCGGGCGATACCGAGTGCCATGTTGGTGTACCCCGAAAAATCAAAATAGATCTGCAGCGTGAACCCGATCGCCGCAATCCAGGCCGACAACAAGGCGATGCTGCTGCCCGAGGTGGCTTGTTCATAGATGGGCGTCACAAATCGCGCGACGTTATCGGCGAGAAACACCTTCTGGAACAGCCCGAACGCGAACAATGTCACGCCAACGGACACGTTGTCCATATCGAAACGGCACGACACGCCGTGGAATTGCGGCATCATTTCACGATAGTGCACGATCGGACCAGCGATGAGCTGCGGAAAGAAGAGTACGAACAAGCAATAGTCCTGTAGCGTGAATGCCTCAACTCGACCTGCGTGAACGTCGATTAAGAAAGCGATCTTCTGAAACGTAATGAACGATATTCCAAGCGGCAAGATGATCCGCGCCAGAAACATCTGCGTGCCGAACGCATCGTTGATGGCGCTCACGAGAAAATTCGAGTACTTGAAGTAGCCGAGAAACGCCACGTTGAACGCGATGCCCACCAGGAGAACAGCTTGGGCAGTACTGCGACGCCCCTGCTTGTTCAGGCGCTGCAGCATGCGCGCCAGCACGAAGTTGATCAGCACCGACGGCGCGATAATGAGCACATTCAACGGCCTCCACCAGGCGTAGAAGAATAGGGATGCGGCGATTACCCAACGCAGCGCCCACACACGAGAGGCCCTGCCCAGCGCAAAAAACACAGCCACAACTACCGGCAGGAAGGCAAAAATGAACTCATAAGAATTGAATAGCATTTGGCCGCGTCGCTCCTTTATCTTAGCTGCTGTACAGCGTGGGCAAAAGCGCGCTAATCCTTCGCACAATGGCGCCGACGTTTTGAAACGACTCGACCTCAGCCACCCCAAATTTCAAGCCAAATTCGATCTCGACTGCGACAATGAAGCTTACGTAGGCGAAAGAATCCCATTTGGCCACATCCTCGCGCTTGGTCTCCATTGTCAGCACGATGGAATCGTCCGACAAAAGGTCGCGGAGAATTCGCGCCAACCCGTTCAGAATGTCTTGCTCCGTCATGCTACTCCGATCTCCTGGCAATACGGGTAGAGTGAGGCCCATAGTCGGACAACTGCAAGAACCACCGGGTCGCGCCGTCATGGGGCGCGGTTTCTTGCGCAAGCGTGAAGCCGAGGGCCGAGTACAACTCCCTGACGACACCGTTTCTCGACGTTGGTATGTAGTCGGCGCGAAACACCCGTACACCCCTCCGACGCGCTGTCTCCACCGCGATATTCATCGCTTCCAGCTCCAATTGCCGGCCGAACACCCGGCAGCTCATGACCCAGGTATCGATCTCGAGCAAATCGGGCGCCCGCGGGTCCGGACACAGAATCATCGCGCTGACAAGACCGTTGTCGCCGAACCTGTCGACGAGGCGGAATTGCAGTGTGAGACATCGATCGGTAGCGACGAACCTCGCCACATCTTCAAGGGAATGCCGTCGGGTCGTCGGATTGAACTGATTTGTTTTCCCGATCAACTGTGCGACACGCGCCAGATCGACGGTTTGGAAGGGTC
>WNFD01001507.1_pt1 | contig 28512 bp, 28 predicted proteins | sample 5400491 | NCBI WGS metagenome assembly WNFD01 (sample SAMN13153343, study PRJNA577476) | soil metagenome | isolation source: 120 cm saprolite under Douglas fir tree site 2 hole 2 replicate 2 | place: USA:California | collected 2015-04-18
CCGCTATCCGCGCGCGCAAACGATGGCTGAGATTCAGCGTAACGGCGGGCGTTATCCATCGGAGACCAACGGCAATAACTATCCATCAAACCCGCCGCGAGGCCGCGTCGAATATCCTTCTTCGCGCTTTCGCACTTATTCGGAATTCGGTGTTGTGCAAGTCAGCGTTCCGGATAATTGGCGCGAGCTTTCGGATCAAGGCTCGGTTTGGTTCGCTCCCGAAGGAGCCTATGGCTCGACCAACGGACAGGTCGTTTACACGCACGGCGTCAACATCGGCGCCACGCGAACCAACAGCCGCAACTTGCAACAGGCGACGAATGAATTCGTCAGCGCCTTGCAGCAAGGCAACGGAAACCTGCAGGCCCGCGGCAACTATCAGCGCATGGACGTCGACGGCCGGTACGGGTTGTTGATTACGCTGGGCAACACGAACGAAGCCACTGGGCGCTCGGAAATCATTAACGTAGTCACCACCCAGTTACGCAGTGGTGACTTGCTCTACTTGATCACGGTTAGCCCGGAGAACGAGTATTCTGGTTATCAGAACACATTTCTGAACATCCTGCGTTCGATTCGATTGAATGATTAAACCGGTAACTCCCTCCCCCTTTGGGAGTGGCCGGTGAGGGATTTAGAATAGACCTCGCAGCTACGCCCCTCTTCCCCAACCCTTCTCCCAGGGAGAAGGGAGAATTGGTAACACCGGTCTCCTTGACAGCGATGATTTCGCTCCCTATAGTCTCTAACTTCGCGCTGATGGTTCATCGGCGCGGGCAACCCCGGTATTAACGGAGATTTGAATGCCGAATCATAAGTCAGCCGAAAAGCGAGTGCGTCAGAGTGCCCGCCGTCGTGATATCAACCAGGGCCACCGAACGCGCCTGCGCGGCTCAATCAAGAAGCTGCGGACCGCGCTGGCCGGCGGCAACCCAAAAGATTCGGCGGCGCTGCTGCCGACTACCGTTTCAGAGATCGATAAAGCCGTGCAGAAGGGTGTGCTCCATCCCAACACTGCGGCGCGGCACAAGTCGCGTCTGACTGTGCGCGTGAATCAGGCCGCGACGAAATAGCAGGCTGTCACAGAACCTTCCGGAGTGAGGCGGATCGTTAATCGGTCCGCCTCACTTCTTTTTTGGGAACGCGCGCAGCGCGCCGAGGAAGCGATCATGAACGACTATTACAAGAGCGCCGACGAAATTCGCTCGCTGGTGAGCGAATTCGAAGCTTGCAGTTTTCATCCAGCAGAGTTTCGGCATCATCAGCATCTGGCCGTGGTGGTTTGGTACGTTGCCAATCTGCCATACGCCGATGCGATCGAGAAGATGAAGCGCGGCATTCAGCGCCTGGCGACGCGCTATGGCAAGACTGGATACCACGAAACGGTCACCGAGTTTTGGCTGAGAATGGTGCGTGGATTTCTGCCGGAAGGCGAGCGCACAGAGTCGATCGTGGTGGTGACAAACCAACTGATCGCAAAGTACGCTGACAAGAATTTGATTCTCGATTACTACTCTGCGGAGCTGCTCGCCTCACCTGAAGCAAAAAGCGACTGGGTCGAACCTGATCTGAAGCCGCTCCCATTTCCGGACTGATCAGTTGGCAGTCAACTCGATCACCAGCATCTCGACCTGCATCCGCGGCGTGGCTTTTGAAGTCTTGATTCCCAGGTCCGCGGCCGCGACGCGCGCGATCTGACGCGCCAACATCTTGCTGTCAGTGCGACTTAGAGTGGCCAGATAACTCTGTTGCTTGAAAGGCGGCATCGGCACCTGGCGAAAGATATCTCGAGACGAAACCCCCTGTGAAAGAAGCGTCTGCGCCAGCGCCAGGCGGCGGTACGTACTCCCGATCAGGCCGATCAGCATCACCGGCGGCGCGCCGTCATCGAGCAGGTGCTCGAGAACCTGCAACGCGCGCGGTCGATTCCGGGCGAGCATCTGATCGGTAAGGTCCCAATTCATCAACTCACGCGAACGGCCGACCAGCGCTTCGACCAGTTCCATCGTAATTTTGCCGGACGGCAGCGCGGCCGCGGAGAGTTTGTTCAATTCGTTCGAGAGCGTGCGCACGTCCGACCCTACCAATTCGACGATGCGCCGCAAGACGTCCGCCTCGACTTCGGTTTTCAGCGCTTTCAAGTGCGCCCGGGCCCACGCGGTCAGTTCGCCATCATTCAGGGGCGCGAATTCAAAGGCCGCACGCTGCATGAGCGTCCTTGCAAACTTCTTCCGCTTGTCGATGTCGTTCGCGACAAAAACAACCACCGACGTTTCGACCGGACGCTCGAGATATTCGAGCAGGATCGCTTCGTTGTCTTCGTCGAGTTTGGTGAAATCCGTGACGCGAATCACGCGGCGCGACGACATCATCGGCAGCTGTTCGGCCTCTGCGACTGCCGCGTGCGCATCGCCGTCGGCGAGGCTGACCGAAATGTCGTTGAATTCGCGCAAGAGCGTGCCGCGCATTGCTTCATCCGCAATCGCGCGCGCGGCCTGGTCGCGAAGATAGGTTTCCGGACCGAAAAGGAAATAAATGGGCTCGATCGTACCCTGCTTCAGGGCCTGGGTGAGATCTTTTGGTCGTCGAACCGGCATGGAGAGTGATCCTTCTGTTCCCTCTCCCTGTGGGAGAGGGTTAGGGTGAGGGTTTAGCGATACGGGCCCTTTTTAATTTTCGTCTTGCGGTGAGACGAGAAAAAGGGGATTTCCTTTCAGTCTCTGGCTACGCCCTCACCCCAGCCCTCTCCCAAAGGGAGAGGGTGCAACGCTACTTATCTTGCTTCACTCCGAATCCGTTAATCAGCGTAGAGACGATCGATTCGGCAAAACTCCGCGCCATGCGCATCACCGCCGGGTCCTCTTCGTTAAAGAAGTTGCGCGGATCGTTGGCGAATTCATACTCGCCGCGAAAGACGAAGTTCTGATTGTCGTAGAGCACGCGGTTCTCGTGCTGGTCGCGCACCGTCACCGCCGCCACGATCGTCACTTCAAAGATGCGCGCGCGGCCCTTGTCGTCCAACAGCACACCTCCGAATCCGAAGCTCTTGACGACACCGTCAATCACCGCGTCCGCGCCTTCGCGCTCACTCTGGACGCGCAGGCCGTGACCGCGATGAATCAATTCCTTCATCACGGCTTCGGTGAAGCGGTGATCGATCTTGAATCGCAGCGCTTGCGATCCTAACTGAAATGCGGGCACCGCCACGGTCTTTATGTGCGCGGGCATCTGGCTTTTCGTCACCGGCTTGTAGCATTCGCCGAAGCCGCTGACAAACAGCAGCGTTAAGGCGAGCGCGAACATGCGGAAAACGCTTTTCATCAAACCTTCCCGAAAGGATGTTGATAATACGTCAAGAGCGTGTTATACGGAAGCGATTCGGCGATCAAAAGGAGCAGTGTCGTGAGCACGCCAACACCAATCGGGCCGCGCTTGTTGCGCATCGGCCAAATCTTCGTTAACGTGCATGACCTCGATCGCGCCATTGCTTTTTATCGCGATGTGTTGGGCATGACGTTTCTGTTTCAGGCGCCGCCAAACATGGCCTTCTTTGACTGCGATGGAATTCGTCTGATGCTGGGCGTGGCGGACCGGCCGGAACTCGATCATCCCGCGTCGATCATCTACTACAAAGTTGACGACATTGAGAGAGTTTACGAAATCTTCAAGGCCCGCGGCGTAGAGTTCGTGGTGAAACCTCATCTGGTGGCGCCGATGCCGACCTATGATCTGTGGCTGGCTGACTTTCGCGACTCGGAAGGAAACCTGCTGGCGTTGATGAGCGAGGTTCCGCGACAAGTAGCATGAGAGTCGCAGTGAAAGATGCCCGCGCCACGTCCCAGTTTGCCGAAGATCGTTTCGCAACTCGCGGCCCATTACGGCAATCCCGAGCCGCCCATCACAACCGATCCGTTCGAGCTGATCCTGCTCGAAAACATTGCGTATCTCGTCAGCGACGATCGACGGGAACACGCCTTCAAGACACTGCGCCAGCATGCGGGCACAAAGCCGCATGAAATTCTCGCCGCTTCCCATGATGATATTCTGCAAGCGACCAAGCTGGGAGGCATGCATCCCGAGCAACGCGTCGCTCGCTTGAAAGAGATCGCTTTGATTGCCCTGAATGAATTTGGCGGCGATCTCAAGACAGTTCTGAAACTACCGCTGCCGCAAGCCAAACAGGCACTGCGCAAGTTTCCGAGCATCGGCGAACCCAGCGCGGAAAAGATTCTGCTGTTCACGCGCGCCTGCCCGGTGCTGGGATTGGATTCGAACGGCCTCCGCGTGCTGGTGCGTTTAGGCTTTGGCGAAGAAAAGAAAAATTACACGGCGACGTATCGCGCGGTTCAGGAAGCGATTAAGGATCAACTCAAGGACGATTACGATTGGTTGATTGCCGCGCACAGTCTGCTGCGCCAACACGGGAAGGGATTGTGCAGAACGAGCGCGCCGCTGTGCGAAAAGTGTCCGGTAAGGAAGAGTTGTGCTTATTTCAAAGCACTTGGATGAGATCATCCAGAAGCCAGATGAGGTCAGTACCGCCCGCGTTAGCGGGTGGGTCAAGGACTCAAATCGTCAGAGTCGTGTCTTTGATCCATCTGCTCACGCAGATGGTACTGACTTCATATCAGCCCGCGTTTGCCTCTCCACCACCAAACTCAACCCCATAATCAAATAAAAGATCATCACTACTTCTGAGTCGCCCCAGTTGTAATGAACAACTCCGCTCAGCATGAATCCGATCAGTCCGCCGAGTGCGCCCAAAACAATTCCGCGTTCAATCCAATCTTCACCCGGCACGCGTCTCCGCATTTGCCACAGCATGCGCGCATACATTCCCATCAGAATTAACCACGCAATCAGCGTGGGCACGCCGCGCTCGAGCGCAATCTGCAAGTAATCCGAATGCATGTGGCCCATCGGCAGACGGCCATTATCGAACAGTCCCCACGCGCGCCAGTGCGCCTTGATCGAGTCCATCCCGACGCCAACCAGAAGGTGTCGCGGTTTGCTAATGAGCAGATTGAATCCTTCGCGCCAGATCGTCTGCCGCCACGCGATCGAATTATCACTTTGATCATAGAAGCCGACGTTGCGCCTCTGATGTAGAACGAACAGCCCGACGAGAATCAGCGGCAACGCGCACACGCCGACCAAAAGCAACGCGCGCCGGCTCAAGCCAACTGCGGCCATTAATGTGGCCGAAAAAAGCAGCGCCAGCCACGAAGCGCGCGTCACCGTCAGCAGCAACACTATGACCATTCCGACAACCGTCAATGCTAAGACCGCGCCCTTTCCGGTGCGCCAACGCGGAAGCGCAATGAATAATCCGATGGTCAACGACGCGATCAGTTGCAACGATTCTGCGTATGTCGTCCAGTGATCGTAAAACCCGGTCGCGCGCCAATCGCGTCCCCGCGTCCAACGCTGAATTCCTAAGCGCTCTTCATTCGTGCCGCCCGGCAGTAATTTGCCTCGTGGAACATCAATCACGCCCACCCACTCAAGCCGATAAATCTTTATCTTGGCCGGATCCTTCGCGGGCTGTTCGAGTGCGTCGATCAATTGCTCAGTCGTCTTGAGAGGTTGCCCATTAATTTCGAGCATCGTATCGCCCGAAAGTATCGGACCGGGTTGCGGACCACGCTCGCGCGTCACAAATTTTCCGATGCTGAGCGGACTGTTCGCTGCGACGCCATAGACTTTGACACCTCGACCGACCGCATACTGTCCGAACGTGAAGAGGACGTTGACCATGGTCCCGGCAATCAGCAGAAATACAAGCGCGCGTACCAATCGCGGCGTGCGAACATTCTGTGCAAACAAGTAAACGATCGTGAAGAGGCTGGCCGCGCGCAGTTTGCCGATTGAAACGATCGGTTCATAAGAAAGAATTGCCGCGAGACCGCTGAGAATGAAGAAGCCCAGCATCGCATAGTCAACCGGAGTGCGATTAACTTCGGGCCGCGGCCACGCGGCAAACCGCAAAACCCAAAACAGCAGCCCCAACAACCAGGCCGTTTGTGTCGCCGCGATTGAATTTGGCGCCGCTATCACGAATAGGACCAGCATCGCGATGACGACGCGATCAAGCCAAACTCCGAATGGGCTGGTCCTTGTATTCATTGGCCGATTACCTGCGATAACACCTGTTCGACGTTGGTAATAACTTCGGTGACGCTAATTTGCTTCATGCAAATATTATCCTGACAGGTCTTCATAAGCGGCGTTCCGTAACACGGAGCGCACGGTGGCGGCGAATAAAGGATTCGTACCGGCCCGGTGCCGGCCAAGGGCGCGGTCGCCTTGATTATCGCCGGGCCCATCAGGGTCAGTAAAGGAGTGCCCAATGCCGCAGCCATGTGCGCGGGACCACTATCGATTGTAATGTATGAACGCAGACGCCGAATCAGGGCCGCAAGTTCGATCAATGTGAGTTGCCCCGCTAAATTCAAGACTGGAACTCGAGCCGATCTCGCGATGAACTCTGTGAGTGGACGATCGACCGCAGTCCCGGTTAACACGACGCGCGCGCCAATTTTCTCTACGAGCCATCGCACAACTTCCGCGAAACGATCTGTCGGCCAACTGCGCAACCTCGTGTGCGCTGGATCATGTTTGCGTCCGCCCCATCCGCTGTGAATTCCAACCACCAAATCTTTTTCGTGAATGTCGTAATCCGCGAGGCGTTGGCGAATGACCTCGTCTGCTTCAGACGGATAGTACATCTCCATTTGCAGGCCCGCAGGCTTCGCTCCCAGTCGCTCTCCGGCGCTCAGGTGATGCTCGATAGAATGCTCTTCAGGATCAGGCAAAATGTGCTCGACACCATGACGTGAAGTGTCATAGCTGATCACTCTGGACGCGCCGATGCGACAAGCAAGCTTGGTGAAGTTCGAGTTACTCTCCAGCGACAATACCGAATCAAGTTTGATGTCTTGAAGCTGGCGCACGATTCTGCGTTTCTCTGCGCTCAGCCAAATCGGTCGATGTCGATATGCCAGCGGAAACACCTGATCGATGTGTGGGTTATGCCGCACAACGTCGTATGCCGCGCGTGAACAGATGAAACCCAGATAACTATTTGGGAAACTATGGCGCAGAGCGCGCACGAGCGGAGTAACCATCAACGTGTCGCCAATCGCTCCCGCACGCAAAACCATGATGCGCGGTGATTTGTTATGCGGTCCGTCGGACAGGATGGATACCTTGGTCTTTTCTGCCAATTGATAAACTCTGCGTTTTTGAGTCAGTCGATCAGTGGAGCAATTATGAACCGGGCTGGTATGGCAACGCAACGACGTCAGATTTCCGGATGCCAGATCCGCAACGCGATCATGAATTTCGTTTACAACGAAATGAAAATGACTAGAATCCAGTAAGTCTGAATCAATGTGGACTGGAAAACGCAAATGAAGAAATTGATTTCAGTGTTAGCTCTTATCCTGTTCGGGGCCGCCTGGATTCATCCCCAAGTCAAGACGGTCTCGCAATACCTTAGCGAGGTTCAAGCTCTCGCGAGTCGCGCCGACGTGAAAGCAGCGAACGATTACATCGATCGCAATCACGAAGGCATCCTGCGCGAATGGATCGCGATTACCGAAATCAACGCGCCCTCGGGCCAGGAACAGCAACGCGCAAAATACATTGAGAGTCTTTTGCGCAAATATCATCTCGACGACATTCACTACGATTCGGCCGGCAACCTAATCGCGGTGCGTAAAGGCGGCGGCGGCGGGCCCGTAATTGTCTTTGACGCGCACATGGACACGGTCTTTCAGCCGGGCTTGCAAATCAAAGCCACAATCCGCGATGGCAAGATTTACGCACCCGGCATCGGCGACGACACCCGGAACATCGAAGCGCTCCTGGCTACAATTCGCGCACTGAACGAAGCAAAGATAAAAACCAAGGGCGACCTGGTTTTCGTCTTCACGGTTGAGGAAGAGACGACCTTCAAGGGCGTGAACACTTATGTGAAGGGAAACAAAGGCAAGATCGATCAGTACATCGCCCTCGACGGCGGCTACGAAGGTTTCACCTACGCAGGCATTGGCATCAACTGGTACCGGCACCATTTCATCGGCCCGGGCGGCCACACGCGCTCGCGCACGCCGCCATACTCAGCGACGCTGCCTTTGGCGCGCGCGATTGGTCGCATCTATCAGTTGAAGGTTCCGGCCAATCCTTCTTCGAACCTGAACATTGGCATGCTCGGCGGATCAGAAGTAATGAATGCAAAAGCCTCAGACGCGTGGTTCAGTGTCGATCTGCGCTCGACGAGCAACGAAGTGATCGCCGATCTGGACAGGCAGATAAAAACGATTCTTGATGAAGAAGCGGCGCGCGTCGGGATGAAAGTCAAGACCGATGTGATCTCGAAATCGGCCGCGGCCACGATTCCCGGACATCGCGAATCGTATCTGGTGCGCATCTCGGAAGCCGTGCATCGCGCAATGGGTTTCGATCCACCGATCACCAACGCGGGATCGAATAACTCCAGCGCCGCTTTGCTCGCGGGCATCTCTTCGATCTCGACCGGCGCCGGCCCCTGCGACGGCTCACACAGTCTCGCCGAGAACTGCGAAATCGAACCGCTTTATAAGGGAATTAAGAAGATTCTGTTGTTGGAGGTGGCGCTGGCGGGGGTTGAGTGAATAACGCCTGTTCACTTCCTTTCGGATCTCTGGAATAGTTCTATACGCAGAGACTATTGAACTTCCGGATAAATGCCTCTTGCAAAGAAGCGTCTGTCAAAAGATCAGCGCCGTACGAGACTACGAACTTTTCTAGAGCAGTCTGAAAGTTGTCTCGGTAGACGATCCGCTTGTTTCGATCAATAACATTATCCGCTGGTCCCTTTGCCCAGACCGTCCATCCATTCTTGGTACGCGCCTCGTGGAGCAAGCCACATCGGACACCAGAATAGAAGTCCTGCGCTAATGCTTCATCGAAGTCCTGCTTGAAAGGATCCCTAGTAGACAAAAATCTGACGAAGAGATCGCTACTGATCGAATACTCGTGGGGCGCGAGTTTCTCGCCCGTTCGCAAGTATCGATAGTTAACCCCTTGCACAGTTGATTCCAGAAACTCCACTAGAGTGCATTGGAGAGCAAGTATGGAGAAGCCCTCCCCCTGGAAGGTACCGTGATCCTGGAGCAACTTGATTGGATTCAGGTATCGGAGATCTAGGCGTGTGCGGAAGTATTCATCGAATGCTTCTTGCCATCTGTCTCCGCCGATTGCGAGGGAAGAGCTAAAGGCTTGCCAATCGTCAGCAGTTTTCCAACCTGCAATTTGCGTATCACCATCGCTCATGGCCAACTAAAAGTAAAGATCTCGGAGAGTCCCGTAGGGACGGAATGTTTATAGATACGGAGTTAGATTAAATGAACCCAGCCCATTTATGGGCGACAGAAGATTTCGCTCCTATTGGAGCTTGGGATCCAATTATCACTTGGTTCTATAAATATTTCGCCGCTACGCGGCTGCGAGCCCGGTTCATGACGTCGTCACCTTCCAGAGCTTCAAGCTCACCCTTCAGATAAGCATCGTAACGCCGCTGCGCTTCTTCGATCCACAGGTGCTCGGCCTCGGCGTCGACAGACGATTGAGGTTCGCTTGAGCCTTTCGCAGTTCTCGGGAGCGAGACTCGTTTCTCCCTCTTCATAATTCTCTCGGTACTATCTGCGACCCTTTCAGGGTCGGAATTCTAAAAATTGCGACCGGGGGCGGCGCTTCGCTTGCCCGCGGCTACTATCTTGAACCCCTACGGGGTTCTGGCTGACTACCACGCCCACGCATACGCTTCGCTGCGCGGATCTGTGCCGGCGTTGAGCACTCCGGTTTTCAGATCGATCACGATTGCCGCCAGCGATCCGTCTGACCATGCGCCGGTGACGCGCAGTTTGTGGCCGCGAGCGAGCAATTGTTTGCGCACGGCATCGGGGACGCGCGATTCGACGGAGAGATCGCCCGGATACATCGTGTGTGGAAAAGGCGAAGCGGGAAAGGCGCGGGTCAACCACTTCGGAGCTTCAATCGCCTGCTGCACGTTCATCCCGAAATCGACCATATTCAAAAGCGTCTGCATCGTCAGCAAGACCTGCTGATCCGCGCCCGGAGTGCCCAAAACCATGTGCGGCTGTCCGTTTTTCATCACCAGAGTGCTTTGCAGAGTGCTGCGCGGCCGCTTGCCGGGAGCGAGCGCGTTCGCTTCTCCCGCCTCGAGCGAGTAGTAATCGCCACGGCAATTGAAGATAAAACCGAGATTACCCATCACCACGCCCGTGCCAAACGCGCTGTGCAAGCTCGGCGTGAATGTGATCATGTTGCGCGCGCCATCGACGACGGCGATGTAGCTCGTGTCGCCATCGTGTTCGGCGCTGTCGCTGGTCGTGATTTTCACTGGACGAGGGAGCGGCGTCGCGTCGCTGGTGAATTTCTCCGCCGTGCCTGGACGAAAGGCGAGCGATGCTGTCGTCTTGTCGATAAGCTGACGACGTTCGGCCGCGTATTCTTTCGAGAGCAAACCCGCGTACGGAATCTTGATGAAGTCCATGTCACCGAGATACTTCTCGCGGTCGGCAAACGCGAGCTTGATCGCTTCGACGCTTGTGTGTATGTAGTCAGCGCTGTTGTGGCCCATCGCCTTCAGGTCGTAACCTGCCAGAATATTCAGCGCGAACAATTCCGCCGGGCCCTGACTCGCCGATGGGTTCTTGTAGATTTGATACCCGCGATAATCGATCGAGACCGGCTCTTCGACTTTCGCCCTGTATTTGGCAAAGTCTTCATAACGAAACAGGCCGCCATTCGCTTCTGAAAACTTGGCCATCTCGCGCGCGATGTCGCCTTTGTAGAAGCGATCGCGGGCGGCCTTCAACGCCGCGTGGTGGCCCCTGCCCCTGTTTTGCTTCTCGGCTTCGACCAGTCTCTTCAGCGTCCGCGCGAGATCCGGATTGCGAAAGATCTCGCCCGCCTGGGGCGCGCGATTGTTGGGAAGATAAACCTTCGTGCTGGTTGGATACTTGTGCAGCTTCTGCGAGGTCGAGAGCGCGCGAGCGAACGAATCGCCCACCGGAAATCCGTTCTCAGCCAGATTGATAGCCTCCGCGAGCACTTGCGCGAAGCTCATAGTGCCCCAGCGATCAAGCAGGATGTACCACGCATCGATACAGCCGGGCACGGTTCCCGACAGCAGTGAATCGTTGACCGGCAGCTTGCCGCCGTTGTGTTCTTTGTACCATTCAATCGTCGCCAGCCGCGGCGCGGTCCCTTCGGCGTCGATTGAATAGACCTTCTTCGTCTTCGCGTCGTACACCAGCAGCACGGCATCGCTACCGACGCCGTTCATCGCCGCGTCCACGATGCCGAGCACGGCCTGACCTGCGACGATCGCATCAAACGCGTTGCCGCCTTTTTCCAGGATGCGTTCTGCCGCGCGCGTCGCTTCGGCTTTCATCGATGCGACCGCGAAATGCCGGCCGCGCACGACCGGACGCATCGTCCGAGCTGCGCCATTAGTTTCCGACTCGCCTTCTTGTCCCATAGTCACACCTGCAAACAAACAGATTACGATGCCGGCCAGCGCGATTCGATTCATTGATCGCATGGGGCCTCCTTTTCTCGTTGAAACTCCGTACTGGATAATTGGCTCAGATGCTAACGCCGCTAGGGTAAACGAGCAATAGCTGGCGTTTAGAGTACCAACTTCAGTTGGGTGTTTGTCGAACAGAAGCCCGACTGAAGTCGGTCTCTGAACACCGCTAATCAAACTCGCGCTTCGCAGTTTCCTGATCTGCGCCGACGCGACCGGCGGCGATCTTCGCTCTCGAGTAGTTCTCGCCTTTGATCGGCTCGCCGGCTATTCGCCGCAACATCGTTAGCTGGCCGACGTGCGTCAGCGCGTCTGCAATTGGGCCCTGAAAAAGTCGCTCGCAACTTGCGGCCAGGTCGCTTTCAGAAGAGAGATAATCATCGAAGTTGCCCAGCGCGGAGTGAAATCGTTCGACCTCTTGCGACCACGAAAGCGGTTCAGAGTTGTTCCAGGTCTCAGCGCCCTTCGCAATCGACAGAGCCCATTCAAGCAGGTCGCCGATGTGCGCCAGAATCTGCGCCGGCGTGCGCGTAGTTTCCGACGCTTTGAACGATGCAAACGAATCGGGCGCACCACGCACGGCTTTCGCGCCGCGGTAGGCGAGAGTCGCCACTGTGTGCCGGAGCATCTCGCGTTTCGTATCTGGATTGTTCATGAATTACTCCAAGCGTTTGTCCTTTGCTCTTCGCCCTTAGCCCTTTGCCATTCTTTCAGTACGCATCCTCGCCGCGCCACATCACCGGCAGCGTGCGCAGAACGATTTTCAAATCCAGCAGCAGCGACCAGTTTTCGATGTAGTACAAATCCATCCGCACCATCTCGTCAAACGAAAGCCGGTTGCGTCCCGACACCTGCCACAGACCAGTCACGCCGGGCTTCATGTCGAGCCGCTTGCGATGCCACAACTCGTAGCTTTCGACTTCGTAAGGAATCGGCGGGCGCGGGCCGACGATGCTCATGTCGCCGCGCAGCACGTTGAACAGCTGTGGCAGCTCATCCAGACTCGTCTTTCGCAACACGCGGCCCCAACGCGTCACGCGGGCGTCGGCGCGCAATTTGTACGCGGGCCGTTCTTCGTCGCCGAGATTGGACTCAGCCTGGCCCCTGATGTAACTGCGTTGGAACTCCCGGTGCTCGGCGTCGTCAGTGCCGGCGCGCATCGTGCGGAATTTGTAAAAGAGAAACACGCGCCCATCCATGCCGACGCGCTCTTGCCGGTAGAATACGGGCCCGCGCGAATCCAGCTTGACGAGCAGGGCAACCAGCAGCCACAGCGGCGAGAAGATCAGGATCGCCAGCGAGGCTATTATCAGATCCGAGCCCCGTTTCGTTACCCGCGCGGCGCTCGATAGCGGCGAGCGAAACAGCGTGACCATCGGCAGCGATCCGACTTGATCGATCTCTGTCTTGCTTGGCAGGCAATTCAAAAGCGTCGGGGCGATGCGAAATTCGACGCCGCGCCGGCGGCCGGTCTGAATCATCACGTCAAAGAGAGCCTCGCCCGGCACGTTCGGATCAGAGATGATTACTTCATTTGCACCTGATTCGCGAATCGCTTCCGGCAGGCTTTTGAGATCGGCGATTACGGGTACACCTTCAAAGCTCGAGGGCGCTGCCGTATCGATGCTTCCGTTCTCAACAATGCCAATGACGCGATAACCAAGTTCAGGACGCGCGCGCATTTCCTGTATGCAAATGGCCGCCTCGGGTCCGCGACCGACAATCAAGGTCGGAATTAAATTGATGCCGCGACGCCGCACCAGAATCTGACCCGCGCGCAAAAGCATGCGCACCGTGCCAATACTTACCAGCGCGAGCAGGAAATCGAGGAAGAAAATCGCGCGCGAGTAAGAGAACGTGCGATACTCGACGCCGCCGCGATACATGAATGCCGCCGCCACAATCAGCAAGGATCCTATCGCCATCGCTTTAAAGACGCGGGCGGCGTCTTCAACGAAAGATAGTTCGCCGCGCACGCGATACAAATCGTAATAACGCAGCAGAAGCAATCTGATGGGAATCACCAGCGGCAGCAGTAGAGCGTACGGCGCGAATTCTCGGCTCCAGGCGAGATTCCCGCGCGAGGTGCGATGAACGATCGCTTCGTGATGACGCAGATAAAAAGCAAAGACAAATGACAGTAACGCCAGTGCGACATCGGTCATTGCGAGCAGCGTCTTAACCAGCGGCACAGTCCAACGCGGCGCGCGCGCGGGAACGCGCACGGCGCGAGGATCGGTTACGGGCTCTTTAATGGGCTCAGCTTGCATGCAATGGACTCGTGATCACGAAAGACAGCTTAACCGCAGAGGGCGCAGAGGATTTCGCAGAGGAACGCAAAGGTGGTATTCCTCCGCGACCTCTGCGGAAAACTCTGCGGCCTCTGCGGTCAATTCTGGACACCTTTTCCAATTCAGCCCCCCAGAACCAAACCAACAATCTCGTTGTACACGTGGCTTGCGCGCCTTGGATTCAGTCCCGACTTCTTTGTGATCTTCAACGATTCAATCTCCTCGCGCGAGCTTATCCGCTGCAATCGTCCTTCGCGCACCAACTCTTGGTCGATCGCTGCCCACTGGCCCGCGTAGATGCTCACGGCCGGGACGCCCAGCGCGGCGGCTTCGCGATTCATCGTGCCACCGGCGCTGACCACCAGATCGGTGGCCGCGATCAGGTTAGCGCCATCGAGAGCCTCGCGGGGTATGATCATGTTTGGCCAACGCGTTTCGTACTCCGCGCGCTGCGCGTCGGATCTCGGCAGCAAAATGATTTTGGCATCATCGCGCGCAGTCAAACGGGCCAGCAGCTCATCGAACAATTCGTTTTCAAAACGATGATAAAGGGCTTCACGCGCCGGCGGACGCACCACGACCAGCACATCTTCGCTCGCGACGCCGAGTTTGCGCAACACGTCCGCGAAACCCGGATCGGGCGAGTAGTCGGCGAGGTAAACATCCTCTTTCGTGCCTTCGTAACGTTTGACCTTGCGCAGCGAAGCGCCGTATTTCCGCAGCTCAGCCGCGGGGAAGGCGCGCGGCACAATCACGCGCGACGCCAGGCGAAACGCGAGATGGTTCGCCGGCTGGTGCTCGTAATCCATCAGCGTCACGGTCCTGATTCCCAGGGCCGCCGCGGCGGCTATCTGGGCGTAAGAGTTGTGACTGACGGCAAGATCAAATCCGCGATCGCGCGCCCACTTGCGCAACGCTGCGGCCCGGCCGACCAGGTTGCCGGCTTTTCCGGTGATTGATCCGCCGCCATGTCTGCCGATGACATGCGGAGTCATTCCCGCTTTCGCGGCCAGCTCGACCGTCTGCGCAAAATCACGCGCCGTGATTTCAACCTGATTTCCGCGCGCAGTGAATTCCGGAATCAACGCGCGAAAGAACGGCACGTGCGGCGAGTTAGCAAGGTCGATCCAGATTCGCATAGGAGCAAGGCAAAAGGAAAAAGTAAAAAGGCAAAAGTACGGACGATTCAAATCGTCCGCTTCTTGGTCCGCACAACTATTGAGCCGAGAATGTGCTTGATCTCGTCGGCCTCATCCCTTAGCTCGGCCAGACGCTTTTCAGGCATGATCTTCGCGGCGATAAGCAGTCTCAACCAATAGTGGCATTCTCGTGCTTCTTTCAACGCGATGGAGTTCTTGCTGATGAAATCGGGTCTGCTCTGACCAGCCTGAGCCTCTTCAACGTTGGCCCCGACTGACGTTCCCGCCTTCAGCAGTTGGTAACTAAGCGTTCTCGGGACACCGGGCTTCTTATCAAGGTGCTGGCAAAGCTTAATTATTCGCAGGGCGAACTCGAAAGTTCTTTCTTTGATATCTTTGACTTCTTTTGCCATAGGTTTCTCCTAACTCTTGCCTTTTTACTTTTGCCTTTTTACTTCCAGGAGTCGCGCCAGTCCATACATAATCCACCCTTCCGACCAGCGCATGTAAGGCGTGCGCACAGTGTGGAAGCGCCTGCGCTGATAGTAGAAGAACCCACGCGGGTCGCGCAGATTCTCAATCGCCCAGCGCGCAATCGTTTCCGCAAGTTCGGTTGCGCCGGCGTCGAGGGATTGCAATTCAACTAAGGCAACCACCGCGGCGCCCGCCGAATGCGCGTCCGCCGGATACAATCGATCGGGGAAATATTTTGGCCAGCCATTGATCAGAAAGAATCGCTCGCGCCAGAAGTCGTAGCCACGGCGAAGCGCATCTCTCAAAGCCTCGAGGCCTTCTCTGCGCAACCTCTGCGTACTCTGCGTCTCTGCGGTGAGTTCGTGCTCGTTACTGGCTTCGACGGCGGAAGCCACACTCTCAACGATCCGCGAAAGACTCGTCAGCACAAACGCCGTATGAAAATTGTCCGCCCAGCTTTGATAACCATCTACTCCGTAAGCCCACGACCCATCCTCGCTCTGGCGCCGCGCCACATAACGCGCCGCGCGCAATCCCCAATCGACCAAATCGCCTTCACGGGTTAGCGCCCCGACGCCTGCGAGAACTTCGCCAGCCAGCAAACTGGCATTGAACACGCAGGTTTGATCCAGCGGCGAGTAACTGAAGCAGACTTCGTCCGCGCTCTCTTCACAGCGATTGAGATCCCCCAGGATGAAATCACAGGCGCTGCGCGCGGCTTGCAAATAGGATTCATCTCCGAATGCCCGCAGAGCTTCGACGAAAGCGCGCGCCGCGAAGGCCGCCGGCACGACTGTGGGCGTGCCGCGCGGCGCAAAGAACGAACGCGATTGCCAATCAAAGTTGTATCCCCAGCACACGGCGCCGCTCTCTGACGTCAACCGCGCCGCGAGCAAATCGTCAAGCAGAGCGCGCGCGTCAGTCTCTGCTTCAACAGTTCGCAAGCGCCGATAGTCTGCCAGCGCCGCCAGCGCGAATAGTGCCGTGCCTTTTGGATTTCGCTCCGCGGGCACCAGCGCCAGCCGGCGAAAGTTAAGAGGCGATCTCTTGAAAAGCTGAGTCCAACTGAGGCGAGCGATGCGCGAATGTTTGAGCGGCGTGGCTTGAAATAGCCTGCTGTTCAGCGCGTCATAAGGGTCATAACCGGCAAAGTCGTGGGCGCGGCACCAATGCCACAAATCCCTGTGCGCGGTTGTGAGATCGATAGGCATGCTTAACAAAACTCCCTCTCCCTTTGGGAGAGGGCTGGGGTGAGGGACTTACGTTGAGCCCAATTAGACCCTCACCCTAACCCTCTCCCAGAGGGAGAGGGAACGAAACCAAAGCGCCGTCGCCGCTCCGCTCTGCCGGCGCACTCCAAATCTATGTTGCGCTCACCGACGTCTCGATCCTTCGCGGCGTCTCAACAAAGCTTTCGCGCCACAGCTCAAACGTCAGCAAAGTCCACAGCAGCTTGCGATGATTGGCGACGCCGCGCTCGTGCTCGTCCTGCAAACGCGCGACGTACTCAGGATTGAACAGACCGCCGCGACGCAGGCGCTCCGGCGCCAAAAGGTCGCGGGCCAGCGGACGCAACTCGGCTTTCAACCATTGCGCAAAAGGGACGCCGAAACCCTTCTTGCCCCGCCGCCCGACAAAAGCCGGGATCAAACCTTTGGCCGCGCGTTTCAGAATGTATTTCGAAGTGTAGCCGTGAAGTTTGTAGTGCGACGGCAGCGACGCCGCGAATTCGGTGACGCGCGGATCGAGATAAGGCGCGCGCACTTCCAAACTAACGGCCATGCTCGCGCGATCGACTTTCGTCAGAATGTCTTCCGCCAGATAAAGCTGCGCATCCAGGCTCTGCATGCGTTCGATCACGTCGTTTGAGTCGCATTCGTCAAGCATACGGCGCGCATCCCGATAGACATCGCCGTCGCTCGATTGGTTCGTGGCTTCGGTCAGGAGCGAATCCTGCTCGGGCGGCGCGAACGAGCCGAACCAGATGTGGTGGCGCGCCACCTCGTCGTAGTTCGCACCGGAAAGAAATCGCCGCGCCCGATAGTCAAACGAAAGATTCCTGGTCTTTACCGGCAGCAGGTTGACCAGCGGCTCAATCACGCCGCGCTTCAGAAATCGCGGCACGCGATCGTAGGCGCGCGCCATGCGATGACCAAAGTACATCGGATAGCCGGCAAAGATTTCATCGCCGCCGTCACCGCCCAACGCCACGGTCACGTGCTTGCGCGTGAAGCGTGACAGCAGGTATGTCGGCACCACCGATGGATCGCTCATCGGCTCGTCCATCCAGGCGCCGATGTCGGCGACCAGGTTGGCGGCCAGGCTCGCGCTGAACCGCTCTTCGTGATGATCGGTGTTGAGGAACTTCGCGACGCGCCGGGCGTACTGTGATTCGTCAAACGAACTCTCCGCAAACGAGATCGAAAACGTCTTCACAGTTTCCGACGCCGCGCGGACTGCTAATGCGGTTACCAAAGAAGAGTCGATGCCCCCTGAAAGCAACACGCCGAGCGGCACATCCGAAACCAGCCGCATCCGCACCGAATCAGCCAGCAACTCGCGCAATTGCTCAGCGGCTTCATTGACGCTCGGCACTGGTTCGCGAGTTTTGTAGCTGAGTTTCCAGTAGCGCTCAACTTCTATCTTTCCATCCTCGAGCGTGAGGCTGTGTGCGGCCGGAAGTTTGCTGATCCCCTCGTAAATCGACAGCGGCGCCGGGACGTAATCGAATGAGAGGTACTGGCGCAGCGCGTTCAGATTGAGATTCGGCCGCACCGCTGGATGCGCCAGCAGGACCTTCGGCTCTGACGCAAACAGCAAGGTCTGATCGAAGACACCCCAGTACAGGGGCTTCTCGCCAAAGCGATCGCGCGCGATGAACAGCTTTCGACGCCTGTCATCCCATAGCGCGAACGCGAACATGCCGTTGAGGTGCTGAACCATGTCCCGGCCGTATTCTTCGTAAAGGTGCGGCAGGATTTCAGTGTCAGAGGCGCTGCGAAAGGTGTGTCCACGCGTTTCCAGATCCGCACGCAGCTCGCGATAGTTGTAGATTTCGCCGTTGAGGATCACCGCAACGCTTTCATCTTCGTTGTAAACCGGTTGCTCTCCAGAGACGAGATCGATGATCGCCAGCCGCCGCATGCCCAACGCGACGCCGTCTCCTACCACATAACCTTCCGAGTCCGGCCCGCGATGAATCATGCGATCGCACATCGAGCGCAAAAGTTCATCCGCGCCGTCAGGCGGCGGCGTGCGCGGATCAAGATTGGCCCAACCGGTTATGCCGCACATGAGATCAATTTAACCACAGAGGACACAGAGGAAGACCATAATAATAAGGTTAGACAACAAATCTCTTGAGCCCGTCCTTCAAATGTAGGGAGTGGAAATTAATGAGCAACCCTATCGCTTTGCCGCTTAATTTCAAGAAAGAAATGATTTGCGCTTCATGAATAGGCGCTAATGCTTCAATAGCCTTGAGTTCAACTACTACCGTGTCTTCTACAACCATATCAAGGCGATATCCAGCCTCCAGTCTTACGCCGTCATAAACGACCGGTAGAGGGACTTCGCAGGAGACTCTGAAGCCTCGCTTTATCAATTCGTGTTTCAAGCAGGCGGCATAGGCACTTTCAAGCAAACCGGGTCCTAGCGCCGAATGGATTTTCATTGCGGCGTCAACAACGGCTCCGCTTATTTCATTCTTGTTCAATGCCTATTCTTCTCTGTGTCCTCTGTGGTGAAATTGATTCTCTCTCGCACCGCATAGATCGCCTTCGCCTGCGATTCGTGATAAGTGCGCACCTGCATCTCCGCTAAAAGGCCCATCAGGAAAAACTGAATGCCCAGCACCAGCATGACCATGGTCAGCACCGGCAAGGGTGTCTGCACAAAGTCCGCGTGGTGCGGCCAGTTGGCATATTTCATTATGAACGCAAACACGGCGCACAAAAGCGAGAGCAACATCGTCAACAACCCCGCCCAGCCGAAGACATAAAGCGGCTTCGTCTGGTATGAAGCCATGAACTTGATCGTCATCAGATCAAAGATGACCTTAATCGTGCGCGACAGACCATATTTCGATTTGCCCATCGTCCGGGCGTGATGCTCAACCGGAATTTCCGTGACGCGCGCGCCCGACCATGAAGCGTAGATTGGAATGAAGCGATGCATCTCGCCGTAAAGCTGAACGTCGGCAAGTGATTCACGACGATAGGCTTTCAACGAACAGCCATAATCATGCAAGGGGACACCGCCAATCCACGAGATCATTCGGTTGGCAATCATCGAAGGAATCTTGCGCGTGATTAGTTTGTCCTGACGGTTTTTCCGCCAGCCCGAAACGACGTCGTAGCCTTCATCGATTTTATCGAGCAGACGAGCGATGTCGGCCGGATCGTTTTGCATGTCGGCGTCCATCGGAATCAGCACGCGGCCACGCGCTGCATGAATGCCCGCGGCCATCGCCGGCGTCTGGCCATAGTTTCGTCGCAGAGCGATCACGCGCACCCGCGAATCTTTCGCGGCAAGTTCGCGCAGGACGTTCAGACTTCCATCGCTCGAACCATCGTCAACGTAAATGACCTCGGCCGTGCGTCCGAGTTTTTGCAGCGCCTCGTCCAGTCTCGCGTGCAATGGACGAAGGTTCGGCTCTTCGTTGAAGACTGGAAGAAAGATCGAGACCTCCGGCGGCGCGTCATCAAGCGATGGCGCCGGGTGGTTACGCAGAGTATCTTCTGTTTCGGGGTAGACTGTTTTCATTGATCCGGTCGGCGCGCGACGCATATCGCCGACACGCCAAAGGGAAAACGCATCTTTCGCAGCCACCAACTCTCGGCGCCAAGCACGCGCCCAAGCAAACCATTCAGCGCCCCGATGTTGATGTTATTCTCCGAAGCGGGACGCAAACCAGTCACGCGCATTAGGAATCGGCCGAGCAAAATCGGTCCGAAGAACGTGATGTTCGCGTAAGAAGCGCGCTCAACCGTCAAGCCCGCAGCGCCTAATCTCTCTTTCAGTTCTGCCAGGGTGTAACGGCGACGGTGATGGCTGATGTCATCCTGCACTCCCCACAAGAACATGAAGGCCGGCACAAACAGCAAGGCGCGCCCGCCGGGTCGCAACACGCGAAACATTTCGCGCAATCCGGCAACATCATCGTCGAGATGCTCGACGACATCAAGGCCGGTTACCAGATCAAACTGCGCGTCTTCATACGGCAAACTCTCGGCAGCTCCTTGCCTGACTGAGCCCAGTCCGCGCGCACGACAGAAGTCCAGCGCTTCGGCGGAAACGTCAACTCCCTCGGCCACGCCAAACTCTGCGAGCATCTGAAGATTCGCGCCCGTGCCGCAGCCCACGTCGAGTATCCGCGGGTATCGCTTTCCGATTTCGCGGCAGACGCTTTCAACCCAACTGGCGATGATCCGGCGGCGACCGACGAACCACCAGTGCCGGTCCTCTACCTCCCGCATGATCGCGTAGGTGTGCGCCTGCATCTCGCGCGGCAAGGCATTGGTGACACTGTTTGCGGTCGTGGCCATTACAGGGTTTGCGGCTCTGCCGCCTGATGTGCGGTAAGGCTTTGCCTTACCGATCAAGATTCATCTTCTAATCACGGCGAGGCTGCGCCTCGCGCCGGAGGCGTAGCCTCCTCAGAGAATAGACTAACTAGTCGGAAAGGCAGAGCCTTTCCGCACATCGGGCGGCAAAGCCGCGCTTTCGCGAAACCACTCCACGAATTTCTCAATTCCCGCTTCAATCTGGGTCTGGGGATTATAGCCGAGCAGCCGGCGTGCTTTCGTGATATCGGCAAAGGTTTGCGGGACGTCGCCGGGTTGTCGTGGCTGCCGATCGATTTCGGCGCGCATGTCCAGAGCGGTCTCCAAAAGCGAAATCAATTCACGCAACTCAACCGTGCGCGACTCGCCGAGGTTAATAACTTCATATTTGCTCGCGTCGTAATCGATCGCCGCGCGCACGCCGCTGATGATGTCGTCAATGTAGGTGTAATCGCGCCGCGTCGTGCCGTCGCCGAAAACCGGAACGGGCCGGCCCGCGCTGATCAGTTTCGCGAATTTGTGAATTGCCAAATCGGGCCGCTGCCGCGCGCCGTAAACGGTGAAGAAACGCAGGCACACGATCCGCAGGTCGTATAGATGAGCGTAAGCGTGACAAAGCAACTCTCCCGCGGCTTTCGTCGCGGCATAAGGCGAGATCGGATTGAAGATCGGATCGTCTTCGCTGAACGGAACCTTCGCGTTAATTCCGTAGACCGAGGATGACGAACCGAAAATGAATTGCCTGACGCCGTTCGCGCGCGCCAGTTCCAGCAGGTTCAAGGTGCCGTTGACATTTGTCTCGACATACAGCCGCGGCTGTTGGAGCGAAGGCCGCACCCCGGCGCGCGCGCCCAGATGCACGATGCAATCGTAGCGGGCGTTTGCAAACGCGCGCTCCAGGGCCGCGCGATCGCGAAGGTCGACTTCGATGACTTTGAAATTGGGATTAGCCAGATGCGCACTGATGTTCTCGCGCTTGATCGACGGATCATAAAAGTCGTTGAAGTCGTCGACGACGGTGATATTCCAAGCGTCTTCGCCGAGCAATTGATCGACCAGATGCGAGCCAATGAATCCCGCCCCGCCGGTGATTAGGATGTTCTTCATGCTCTTTTATGGAGTGCGCTGACTAGTCAGCGCTTTCCAAAGCGGCGACTAGTCGCCGCACTCCAAATCACTTCGTCGCATATATCCAGAGATGCCAGCCCCAGCGCGATGCCAGCGCCGATTCGATCGGGCGCGGCAGGAGTCCGCCAATAAGTGGAATGAAACGCTGGTTAAGAAAGTAAGCGCGCAACTCGACTTCGCGAAAGTCTTTGAACAGCTCGCGCGCGGCGCGCCGCGAATAAACGCGCGCCAAAGGATTTCCCGCGCCGTCAGTGCTCTGACTGAGAAATTCATCCGATGAAAGATAGCCGTTCGTGCTCGCCCGCAAAAGTTGCGCGTGGTCGCGCAGCGATTCTACCGGCTCTCCGGTCAAGCGACTGACTATCCTGATTCCGTTTTCTGTTTTCAACAATCCGGCGCCGGCCCGGCGCAGCACCCGGATGCCGATGCGATAGTTGTAGCTGCCGCGATGATACAGCATGACCATCGCGCGCCCGTCGGGTTTCAATACGCGATGAATTTCGCGCACGGCGAGGGCGGTGTCGGGGGTGTGGTGCAAGACGCCATGCGAGTAAACCAGATCGAACGAATCATCCGCGAAATCCAGGTTCTCTGCATCCGCCGTGCGAAAGGCGCCGCGCAAGCCGAGCAGTTCGAAATGTTTTGTGGCCAACTCAACCGCCGCGTCGGTCAAATCAACTCCCGTATAGTCGGCGCCGGCTTTGGCGAATTGGGCCCCGTCAGTTCCCAATCCGCAACCGATTTCCAAAACGCGCAACCCGCGCGCGCCCGCAAAATCCGCGGCCTCGGGGATGTGCCACTCCTTCGCATAGCGATGCGCATCGACTCGCGCAAAGAATTCCCGCGTGCCCATCTCGGCATCGCTGAACTTAGTGCCGCAAGGATGTGCCTGCCAAAAGGCGCGCACGCGTTCTTTCAGCTCGGCGTTGGCATCGGCTTTGTGACCTGGGTCGAACATCTTTCCTGCGTCGGTTCATTATACATAGCTGTATCGCGGAAGGCGTTCTTAACCGCAGAGGGAGCAGAGGATCGCGCAGAGGGAGCAGAGGAAAAACTCCGCGGCCTCTGCGAGGTCCTCGGCGCCCTCTGCGGTGAAGTTTTGAGAACTGAATCAGTTGTTCAGCCGTGGACTTCTGCCTTATCGCTCGGCTACGATAACGGAGTTTGGCTCATGATTACTTTTCAAATCGCCGGCTACTTGACGGAATTCACGGGTGGCCGCGCGGACATCCAGCTGGATGGCTCGCCGGCGACGGTCGGCGATGCCCTGCAAGAACTCTGGAGGGTCCACGCCGGGCTGCGCGATCGCGTGCTGACTGAGCAAGGGCACGTGCGGCCGCACGTCAACGTGTTCGTCAACAGTGAAGTCGTGCGCCGCGATCAGGGCGCCGCGATCAGGTGTTGCAGACTGAGATTAGCGGCGACACCGAGATTTGCATCATGCCGGCAGTGAGCGGCGGGGCAGTAGCCCGAGCAAAGGCGCGGCAGGATTTCAGCCGGAACAACCCGCACGCGGCTGCCGTATGACCTAACAACTATGTTCTGTCCAGGCTGCGGATCAGAGGAACGACAGGCGAGCCAGTTTTGCCGCGCTTGCGGCACTGATTTGCGCGTCGTGCGGGTAAGTCTCGAACGGCCCGACTCGATCACCGCGTCCGCCGTGTCTGCTCGCGAAGATATTGGCCGCGCGGTCGCCGCAAAGATTCGCGAAGTCGAGGACGCTGGCGAATTGAAACAAGTAGCGGAAGACGTCTTGCCGCAGATCGAAAAGTTTCTTGAGTCGTACGAGGAAAAGCGTTTGCGACGCGTGCGTATCGGAGTGGTGACGGCCGCTGCAGGTCTGGGCGGGGCCATCTTTATGGCGTTGATGTCCGCCTTTATCCGGGACGCCGACGCGCTACTCGGAGTTGCAGGTTTGGGGGTGGCCACTTTTCTGATCGGGATTGGCTTAATCATCAACGCGCTGTTTTTCACCAAACCGCGCAATCAGTTGGATGATCATTCGCCAGATGCCCGGGCGCAGAACCTGCTCGACGCCGGATACGCTCCACCGCAGTCAAGATCACAAACGACTTCGAGTCTTTCAAACGCGGGGGGTTCCTCCATCACCGAACACACGACGCATCACTTAAAGACGGAGCGCTAACGATTCTATGGCGGTAGTTTTAGAAGGAGGCTGCCGCGTTTCCGAGATGCGTGAAGGCGAGCCTTTGGTTGAAGGCCCGCTGCGCATTTGGAATCGCATCGGCCGCGCTACCGGCGCGCAGGCAATCTCTCTGCGCGTGATGGAATTCGCGCCGGGTCTGTCACCCGGAATTCGCAACGACGATTGTGATGAGATTTTGTACGTGCTCGGCCATAGCGACCCCGGAGGGGTCGGATATAGTAGCCAGGGGCAAGCCCGGGGTCCCCAGCGCAGCAGCCCCGCTGGGGTGGAAGTGCGCAGCGCGCCGCCCCTGGATCAACGGCGATTAGATCAACCGCACCCTGAAGGGGTGCGAAGAACGTTTCAATCTAAGCAAATTTTCATCGATGGCCATTCCTACGACATCGATGGGGACACCGGCATCTATCTCCGCCCCCGCGAGACTCTCGCAATTAACAACTCTGGACCTGACCCGATCGTGCTCGTGAGCTCGCAATGTCCCGATCCTGATCGCGCGCCACGATTTGTTCGGGAGATAACCGCTCCTTCGGCCGGTCCATCGTCAGCCGCTCATCCACCACTCATTCGTCTCGCCGATCGTCCGGCGCAGCCGACCGCGGATCGCTGGTACCGCGTGCTGGTTAACGAAGAGATCGGCAGCACTCAAGTCACGCAGTTTGTGGGCTCGATCCCGCCCGGCCGCGCGCCGGATCACTTTCACAACTACGAAGAAGTGCTGTTCATTTTGAAAGGCGAGGGCCGCATGTGGGCGGGCGAAACCAACACGCCCGTCGCGCCCGGCTCTTGCATCTATCTGCCCAAAGGCCAGGTGCATTGTGTCGAAAACACAGGCAGTGACGAGTTGCGATTGTTAGGAGCGTTCTATCCGGCGGGCAGTCCGAGTGTGCGGTATGACGTTTAGATCATTGGCCGACTGACTCTTTTCGCAGTCCCGTCTACCAACCTAACCTCCGTGTTGTTCCTAAATCAACTCGGCTAGAATCGACAGCGCTTCTTCGACCTCTTCATCCGTATTGAAAAAATGCGGCGAGATGCGCAGGCCTACGCCGGGACGACAATCGACGAATACTTTTCGCTCGTTCAAACGCGTGACCATCGCCGGGCCATCGTCAACATAGATCATCACCGAGGCGCCGCGATCGTTTACGTCGCGCGGGCTGTTCACTTTCCAGCCGTGCTCCAAAGCAAAGTCGATCATCCATTCGGTGCGGCGCTGTGATTCGGCCTGAATCGTTTTCACGCCCACCTCTTCGATGATTTGCAGACCGGGCAGAACGGAATAGAGCGCGGGAATGCCGGGCGTTCCCTGCGCGAAGCGACGAACTGAATCGACGTAGCTCATCGGCGCCTCCGCAAACGCAAACGGCTCGGCGTGGGCCACCCAACCAGTCAAACGCGGCGCGAGCTCTTTTTGCAGATCAGGCCGCACGTAAAGATAGCCGCAAGCCGGGCCGCCGCACAGCCACTTGATGGTGCCGCCGATCAGGAAATCAACTTCCCAATCACGCGGAAATAACTCAACTGCTCCGGCAGATTGATAGATATCCAGCAGCACCAGCGCGCCGTGCTTGTGTGCGCGTTCGACGATTTTCCGGGCATCGACCCGATAAGAGCTGCGAAACGAAACATGCGAGAGCGCGACCAGACACGTCGTATCGTCGATCGCGTTAAGAATATGTTTGAGCGGAACCGTGATCCCATCGTCCGAGTGCACAACTTCTACGGTCGCGCCAATCCTTGATTGAGCGTCCCAGATGTATTGCATCGACGGGAAATCAAGCGCGCTGGTGACGATCTTGTTGCGGTCATTGTCTTTGAAATCGAAGCACGAGGCGACACTGGAAAGCGCGATCGAAGCATTCGGCTGAATCTGCACTGAACCCGGCTCAGCGCTGAGTATTCGCGCGATGCGATCACCCACCTCAGTGGACATCTCCCACCAACTCGTGGCCCAGGCGTCTTCGCTGGTGTGATGTTCCCACGCTTCCGCGTATGCGCTCATCGACTCGCGCACCGCGCGCGGCACCGGGCCGAGACTGTGACTCAGCAAATGTATGCCGGAGGCGAGGGTCGGGAATTCTTCGCGACGACGGTTGAAGTTAGTTTCAGGTTTCAATTTTCAGGTTTCAGGTTTCAGGTTTTGAAAGACGGTCATTTCCGAAGCTCCGTTAGGAGCGCGATGTTTATAGTTCAGAATCGCAATTTTGATCCAAGCTCCTTTAGGAGCGCTATGTGAAACCGATAACATGCCGCTCCTAAACGGAGCTGTATTGATTATGTTAGTTCCGGTGCTATAAATATTCCGCTCCTAACGGAGCTTCAAGCCCGAATCTGCCCAATCATCTTTTCCAGTCCGGCGGGATCTTTCAGCAAACCATCGAGTATCCCTTCAGCTTCTTCCCCAATCGGCGGATCGATTGTCTCTTCGCGAATATGACGCAGGATTTCAGTGGCGACAAACTCCGTCGTCATCTTGGGCACGTCGGCGCCTTTGCTCATGTCGGTATCGATCGTCGTCGGCATTACCGTCATCACGTGTACGCCCTTGTCACCAAGATAAGCGCGCAATGCCTGGCCCAAAGACAACAACGCCGCCTTCGACGCGCAGTACGTCGCCACCAGCGGCAGATTCACTTTCGCAAAGGCCGTGGCCACAGACACGATCATTCCTTCGCCGCGTTCGATCATCTGTGGCGCCAGCGCGCGGGCCATGCGCAGTGCGCCGAAATAGTTGACATTCATTTCGCGCACCGCGGTCTCGAAATTCATCTGCAGAGGATCGCCATAGCCGGCAATGCCGGCGTTGTTCACCAGGATGTCGATGAAGCCGAGATTCGCGGTTGCGTTCACATCGTCTTCGCTCGTTACGTCGAGTTTGATCGGCGTGATTGGCGCGCTGATCGCCGCTACGTCGCTCTTCAACTTCTCGATGTCCGCTGCGTTGCGCGCGCCGGCAAAAACTTCGCGCGCGCCGCCTGCGGCGAACGCAAAGGCGAGGGCGCGGCCGAGGCCGCGACTCGCGCCGGTGATTAAGACTCGTCTGTCTCGAATATCCATAAGAAACGTTATGAGGTCATCTATGAAGCGTTGATCGAAGTCAAGGGGTTTTAAGACAAGACTCCACCCTGACGCCGAGGCGCCCGTGATCAATTAGTCTGTGGTTCGCTCTTTGACATGAGACTGATGTTTTTGGTTTACCGCCGTTAGCGGTCCTCAGTTGATCAAGGCAAACAAGCCGCGATCAATCATCTATGCGGTTATTCTCCATGAGGTTTAGTTCGCTCTCGCCTGCCTTATTGCTCAGGAGAGGCTGGCTGCCCAATCAGTACCTCGGGCACGTTAGACGGCCCTTGACCTCGACGGGCAAGCCGAGCTGCGACGGCTCGATGGCGGAATTCCGCATAATCGATCTCATCACGCAACATGATGTAGGCGCGGATGAGAAGTTTTCTGGCAGCAGCCACCTTGGCCTTCGGTCGACCGCGACGCTCTGCCAGACGCTTGTAGAAACGCTTTAAGTCCTCGTCTTTTCTAACTGCGGTCTGGGCTGCTTCCACCAACAGGTAGCGGAGCAAACGCGAACCGGCTTTGCTGATCCCCAGAAAGCATTTGCGCTCGGCTGAGGAACGTTCGATCGGATCGAAGCCCGCATAGGCCGCCACCTTGCGCGTATTGCGAAAGCGAGTGACCGGTTGCAGCGTGTGCACAATGCAAAGCGAAGTCAGCAAGCCAATACCGGGATGGGTGCGCAGGCGAGTGATGCAGACATCATCCTTGCTCTGAGCCTTGAACCACACCATGGTCTCGAGCAGTTGTTGATTGAGCGGCTCCATCAATTGCAGCCAGTGCTCGCGTTGCCAGTGCAGGACCGGAGACATCTCAGCCGTACCCAGTTCCTGCTGGCCGGCTTTGGTAAACAACCGGCTGCCTTTAGCCAGGCCGGCTTGCAGCGCGATTGCCTGCAGGCTGTTTTTACTCATGGTGCGCATCTTGATCAGCTTCTGCCGGTAACGCAGCATGCGCAATACTTCGCGACTCTGCACGGCCGGCCGATGCAAACGCGGAAACTCATCGTGGAGCATCAGATCCAAAATGAGTTCGGCGTCGCGCCGATCGTTCTTCTGCCGCCAACGAGCCCGGCGGCGGATCT